>Ga0172380_10000800_pt1 | contig 57374 bp, 49 predicted proteins | sample Leawe162metaG_FD_119747 | JGI IMG/M metagenome (GOLD analysis project Ga0172380, IMG submission 119747) | Leachate microbial communities from a municipal landfill in Southern Ontario, Canada - Leachate well 162 metaG | ecosystem: Engineered > Solid waste > Landfill > Unclassified | place... | reverse complement strand
TTCAGCAAGCTTGCTGCCGGGCTTAAAGCGAGCAACTTTGCGGGCCTTGATGGTGATGGCCTTTCCGGTCTGAGGATTGCGACCCTGACGGGCAGCCCTCTTGGTCACGGAAAATGTGCCAAACCCTACCAAAGTTACCTTGTCACCCTTCTTCAAGGCGGTGGTAACCGCGGCCAGCATGCCGCCAAGGGTCTTCTCTGCTGCAGCCTTGCTGATACCGCCAGCCTTTGCCATGTTCTCGACTAATTCACTTTTGTTCATTCCTCTCCTTCCTCCTCGTGAATTTAGAGATTCTCTGCCTTCTACAAGCACCGTAATGAAGTTGCCTTAGGGGCGATTTAAACTTATGTGATGTGATTGTCAAACAAAAAAAAGCGTCTGTCAAAGAAAAAATGCGATGAAATAAGAAAAAAATGCGATACCGGTGCAAATTTTTCATCCGCCAGACTGCCTAAAATTACCCCAACGGCTCATATCTCCCTTGCGAATCAACAATAACCTTGCTCACTCCCAACGACATGAATCCATCGTTAATGGCTGAAAACACATGCTTTTTTTGCACAGCAGGCAAGTCCTTTTGCTGAACGGCAATGCTTGCAGTTTTCTGGGAAAGGCGTACCCGAACCCCCATGAACCCATGTTCTTGCAGCAACGCCTCGCACCGGGAAACCAGCACAATTTTCTCCCTGGTAATGGGCTCATTGTGCGCTATTCGGGTAGCCAGACAGGAGGAGGCATGGACATTCCATGTTGACAGGGCAAAATCCCTGCTGAGCAAACGGATTTCTTGTTTGGTAAAACCGATATCAGCCAAGGGGGTCTGCACCTTCAATTCAGCGACCGCCTGCAACCCTGGCCGCTCCTGCCCGAGATCGTCGCGGTTGGTGCCATCAAACAACAGCGCGCTTTTGGGGAAGGAATAATCCGTCAAAAATGCTTGGTAGATATTTTTCTTGCAGAGGTAACAACGATCAGGAGCATTGGCCACGAATTCCGGCCAACCGAGCGGATCGATCTCCACGGCATGGAAGCGGCAGCCACGTTCGTTGACGGTGCGCTCAACCCGCCCAGCCTCCATGGGGGAAAGGAGTTCGGACTTGGCATGAAAGGCGTGAACCGCCGAAGAACCTATGGCGGCGCAGGCCGCATACAGGAGAAAGGAGCTGTCCACCCCTCCGGAAAAGGCGACAGCAACCTGTTTGTGTCGGGATAATATTTTTTGCAGCTTTCCGTACTTTTGGGATAAGGAGATCTCCACCCTGGCGCACTTATTCAGAGGGCAAGGTCTGGATGGGTTTTTCAAGTAAAAACTTGCCGGCTGTTATCCACCCCTTGAGAGTCTCGGCAATTTCCCGTGCCCGGACCACGCTGGAGAGCGGCGCCGTGGGCACCATCTTGCCATTCACCTCGATCTGGCCGCTTTTGAGCTGGGCATAGCTGACCTCGCCATAGTTACGCGCCACACCATGGGAATAGTCATAGGAATAATCAACGATCTGGGTGAAGATCTCCGCATCGGAAACCCCGGTATAGGCGGCCATCTCCTCGTTCAGGATGGGAATGGGTATCCCGATGCCCACAGCCAGGGAACTCCCGTAACCCTGCATGCTCACGCCCTTGAGCCAGCGGGAAGACATCTGCTTCAAATCCCCCTGCACCATCAAGGTGCCGGCCGCTCTTCTGGTGGTGCCGTTCTCCGACCGCAGGGCTTTCGGGTTATGCTGACTGCCCTGCCAGGTCACATACCCGACTCCGCCCCCTAGGAAGATCCTGGTGCCCAAGCCGATGGTCTTATAATAGGGATCATTCAACAGGGGACTCAACTCACCGGCGCTGCAATAGGTCGCATTCCGCACCTGGGGTTTCAGGGTTCCCATGTAACAATATACGGTGCGATCGGAAAGATTGATGGCGCAATTGTAATTCTGGTAGCAGTTGCGGGGATTCACCAGGAGGGCGTATGGCAGATCGGCCAGGGTCACCTCTTTTTCCACATTTTTATTGGGATAACAGTCGGTGCCATAGCCAACCGCCTTGAGCAGCACCTTCTTGCCTGCCACCAGATCCTCAAGCACATGGCCGCCGCCATAGAGAAATTCACCGGGGAAGACCTTATTCAACGGATCATCCTCGGTCGGCTCCGTCGCGCCGATATACACATCCACCGCCGCAAGCCCGGCATAGGCGGGGACATTGTTCATCCACACCTTGAGCGCCTTGGTGGTGGGATTGGAGTGGCCGAAATTGATAAACGCCCCGGAGGAACACATGGGCGAGAAGGTGCCGGTGGTGACCACATCGACCTTCCGGGCTGCTTCAACCGGGCCATGCTTTTTGACAATGCCGACCATCTCTTCGGCGGTGACCACCACGGCCTGCCCCGCCTTGATCTTGGCATTGATCTCTTCGTATGTTTTCTGAACCTTGAACTCGCTCATGGAACCCGCTCCTTCCCGGGAATAATCAGACAATGGCCGGAAACTAATCCACCACCGAAACAACCTTGTGTCCGGCATCTTCGAGGGCGTCGATCGCTTTGTCCAACTCCCCCTTCTCCAGCCTGAAACAGTACAATTTTCGCCGGGAGGAATGGCTTTCCGTTGCCACGCTGATTATCTCACACCCGTGCGCCTTAATGATTCTCGTAACATCCTCGACCCCTCCGACCTTGCCGACCAGAACATCCAGCCGCGAGGAGTCCCGCAACAACCCCATCATATTAATGAAGGCGGAAAGCAGATCTATGGCGGTGATGATCCCCACCAGTTTCTTTTTGTCAAGGACCGGCAAGCCGCCGATCTTGTAGTCGTGAATGAGGCGGGCAGCCTTTTCAATGCTGGCGTTGAGATTGACGGTAATGGGGTTAAGCACCATTACCTCATGCACATGGATATCCTTCTCCTGGGAAGGGAAGGAATACTGCCGCAAATCGCTTTCCGTGATAAAGCCGACCAGCTGTTCATCCTCCACCACCGGCAGATGGCGGATGGAATGTTTTTTCATCAACGCCCCGGCCTCTTGCAACAATGCGTCCTTGCCGACGATAATCAGATCTTTCTGCATGCAATTTTTTACTTTCATGATCCGGCCTGGGAAACGATTGGGCGTTTTTTCTCAAACTCTGCCTGGCATAATCCGGCCTTCCGTTACGGCAAAGGCATGATTATCTACTATGATGTTTATACATTATCCACCCGGAGAAGCAAACAGTTAATGCCCTTCCCAAGGGACTTTCCTCGGGCAAACAACCCTGCGAACCCGAGAGCACTTTTCCCTTTTATTTTTCCCGGGATACGATTAAGAAAGTCTCTACACCCAAGGAAAATTGCCCGAAATCATAAAAAACCGTACCCGGAATACGGGCACACAGTTTTCAAGCCCCCAAAATAGTGATTATGAAAAACACAAAAGACCTCACCCTTGCCGATGTCCGACAACAAATCGACGCCATAGACAGTCAATTTCTGGAGCTCCTTAAAAAACGACTGCTCTGCGCCAAGAAGATCGGCGAGCTCAAAAATCAGAACAACAAAGCGAAATGGGATCCGTTGCGCGAACGGCAGATATTCGAACGGCTGCTGGCCGAAAACAACAGTGCGTTTCCCGAGGAGCCCCTCGTAAGCATCTTCCACGAGATCATCACCACCTGCCGGCTCTCGCAAAAACATGTGGAGGTGGCCTACCTGGGGCCCGAGGCGACCTTTTCCCATCTGGCCGGGGTGAAATACTTCGGACACGCCGCCAAGTATCTTCCCTTGGAAACCATTGAAGACATCTTTGACGAGGTTGAACGGGGCAGAACCGAGTACGGCATTGTGCCGGTGGAAAACTCCATCGAGGGCGCGGTCACCTCGACCCTGGACTCCTTCATCAAGTACAACGTCAAGATCTGCGGGGAACTGAATCTGGGCATCATCCAAAACCTGGTCAATAAATCAGGCAATATGGACGACATCAAACTGGTGGTTTCCCATCCGCAGCCCATTGCCCAATGCCGGCAATGGCTGAAGAAGCATCTCCCCAAGGTCACGATCCAGGAGGTCTCCAGCACCAGCGCCGCCGCGAAAATGGCGGCGGAAGACCCAGGCGTGGCAGCCATTGCCAGCTCACTGGCCATCACCACCTACCACTTGCAGACCGTGGTCAAGGGCATCGAGGATTACCGGGGCAACACCACCCGTTTTCTGCTCATCGGCAAGGAATCGCCCTCCAGAAGCGGCAAAGATAAAACCTCGCTCCTGGTCAGCCTCCTGGACCGGCCCGGCGCCCTCAACGACGCCTTGAGCATCCTGGCCCAGCGCTCCATCAACCTGACCCGAATCGAATCGCGTCCGGTCAAGGACGAACCGGGGCGCTACCTGTTCTTCATCGACATGCTTGGCCATCTGGAGGATGAGATTGTCAAGGATGGCTGTGAACGGCTGAAGGAAATCTGCTCGTATTTCGAATGGCTCGGATCCTATCCCAGGGTGGGAGAGTAACGCAACCTGTTGCGCCTTGCCCCTTCTTCTCTACCCGCCTATCCGCGACATCTGCCCGTGGCAGCTCCCCCCGCTCTCCACCGAAATGGTATGCCCCTTGGGCTTGTTGAGAATAGCGGCGATGATAAGCTCCCTGATCTCCGCGTCGGTTGCCCCGTTGCGCAGCCTCTCCCTGAGATCGGTTTCCTGGTCGGACAAGAGACAGGACCGCAGCCTGCCTTCCGAAGTGAGCCGCAAACGGTTGCACCGGTCGCAGAAGTGGTGGCTGATGGGGCTGATGAAGCCGACCGTGCCCACAGCCCCGGCAAACCGGTATATCCGGGCAGGGCCGTCCATCCGCTTCGCAGGCACCGGCTCAAGCGGCCCCAGGGGCTTGAGGAGGTCCATGATCCCCTGGGAGCTGATGTATTTTCCTTTATCCCATAGGGCAGAAGCACCAATGGGCATGAACTCGATAAAACGAATCTGCAGCGGCTCGGTAAGGGTCATCCGGGCAAAATCGATGAACTCGTCGTCGTTTACCCCATTGAGAGCGACAATATTCAGCTTGATCGGAGAAAAGCCAAGCTCCCGGGCCTTGCCGATCCCGGCCCAGACCCGGGCAAAGGCGTCCACCCCGGTGATCTGCCGGAAACGCTCCGGACGCAAGGTGTCAAGGCTGATATTCAGCTTGCTGATTCCGGCCTTCCGCAACTCTTCGGCATAATCGGCCAGCAAAACGCCGTTGGTGGTAAGACGGATGTCCGCAAGCCCAGGGATTTCCGCCAGCGTCTTGATAAAGGTGAGCACATCCCGCCGGACCAAGGGTTCGCCGCCGGTCAACCGGACCTTTTCAATACCGAGCGAAACGGCAATCCGCACCACCCGGAGAATCTCCTCGTAACGCAACAGCTCCTCGTTTGCCAGCTTGATCCGCCCTTCCTGCGGCGTGCAGTACTGACAACGAAGATTGCAGTGATCGGTGAGGGAAATCCGCAGATAACTGATGGAACGGGCAAACATATCCGTCAACCGCTCTCCCTGGGATTGACCGGAAAGAGCAGACCCGGGCGGAGAGCCGGGAGTGGTTGGTTGCCTTACTGCATCTCGTTCGTGATTGGTTTTCATGCTCGTCATGTGGAGTATCTTAAAAAATGGACTGCAAGCAGGAAAAAAATTTCACCCCGACGCCCCTCCCCCGGATGTCCGAAGGAAATCGTCGGCGCCGCCTGCATCAATCTTTGATTTTTTCCGGCTTTCCTGCTACATAGTGAGGGACGTAACACTACGACGCCTGAACGCATTCGTCAATCGTCATTTATGCACTCCCCCCTTAAATTTCACCTTGGAAAAAACCGTCCATGCTCATCCTCGGCATTGAAAGCTCCTGCGATGAAACAGCCGCGGCGGTTTTGCGCGACGGCAACATCCTGTTGAGCAATGTCATCAACTCCCAGATAATGGTTCACAGCCCGTATGGCGGGGTGGTTCCGGAACTTGCCTCCCGGAAGCATCTGGAAAACATTTATCCGGTGGTGGAGGCGGCCCTTGAGCAAGCAGGCGTCAGCCTGGACGATCTTGACGGCTTGGCCGTCACCCAGGGCCCCGGCCTTGTCGGCTCGCTGCTCATCGGCCTTTCCTTTGCCAAGGCCATTTCGGCGGTGAAGTCCATCCCCTATGTGGGGGTGGACCATATTGTCGGGCATCTGCTCTCCCCCTTTCTGGAAAAGGAACAGCCGGAATTCCCCTACATCGCCCTGGTTGCCTCGGGAGGACACTCCAGCATCTTCCTGGTCCATGACCACACCACCATCCAGCCCCTGGGAAGAACCCGTGATGATGCGGCAGGCGAGGCCTTTGACAAGGTGGGCAAGATCCTCGGTCTTGAATACCCGGGCGGGCCGGTGATCAGCCGTTTGGCCGAGCAAGGGAACCCCGCGGCGATTCCCTTTCCCCGCGCCTGGCTTGGAGCGGACAGCCTTGATTTCAGCTTCAGCGGCCTGAAAACATCGGTGGCAAACTATGTCCACCAGCGCCAGCAGAAGAACGAACCGTTCAGCATCCCCGATGTCTGCGCTTCCTTCCAGGAGGCCGTGGTGGAAGTGCTGTGCGAAAAGGCGCTCAAGGCCGCGCAGATGCACGGCATCTCCACCGTTGCCCTGGCCGGAGGGGTGGCGGCCAATTCGCGATTGCGCGCCGCCCTGCAAAACCTTGGCGCCCGGCGGAACATCCGGATATTCATGCCCTCCCTTGAGCTCTGCACGGATAATGCCGCGATGATCGCCCTGGCAGGCTATTATCATTTTACCGAAAGGGCCACGACCTCGTTTGACACCGATGCCTACTCCCGCTCGCCGGTTCTGCATCCGGGTTCTGTTCTCGCGAAAAACCCGCCACCTTCGCCCGCGGTCCGTGCCGAACCATGAAGCCCAACCGCGCCGCAAGATACTATTACCTGAAATTCCTCCGCTTGCAGGGAGACCCGCATTCCCTGGCCCTGGGGGTGTCCATCGGTCTCTTTGTCGGCGTTACTCCGACCATCCCCCTGCACACCGCGCTCATCATTCTCTTCGTCTGGCTCCTGCGGGGAAATTTTTTTGCCGCCCTGATCGCGGCCACGGCCATCAGCAACCCCCTTACCTGGCTGCCGCAGTATTATTTCTGCTGGCGGTTGGGAAACTGGCTGCTGCCGGGAAACCTCTCCTGGGAGCGGATACAGGCGCTCTTGAACCTGCTTGCTTCCGACACGAACATCAGAGATACCCTTGCCTCCATCTGGCAAATGGGGCTCGATGCGGTTGCGGTCATGCTTGTGGGCGGAGTCCTGCTGGCAATCCCCTTTACCTGTGCCGGATATATTCTCGCCTTCAAGTTTTTCCGCGCTCTCCGCAAAAAGAGACAGGAAAAACACATCCTTAAATGAGACCAAATGACCAACGATCTGCCCATAAAAAAAATCCTGACCGAGCGTCAACTGGCCCCCAGCAAAAAACTGGGTCAGAATTTCCTGGTCCACCGGCAGACCGCGGAACGCATTGTCGAGCTGTCAGGGGTTACCCCGGACGACGCTGTCTTGGAACTTGGCGTGGGCTTGGGCTCCCTGACCTTGCCCCTGGCCGAGCGGGTCAGGCAGGTGATCGGCCTGGAGCTTGATGCCGGAATTATCGCCTACCACCAGGAATGCCGGGATCTGCCCGACAACGTCACCCTCATCCACCAGGATCTTCTCAAGGCCGACTTTGCCGCGCTGGCAGCCCAGACCAACGGCCCCCTCAAAATCCTGGCCAATCTTCCCTACTCCATCTCCAACCTGCTTCTTTTCAAGCTCATTGAAAGCCACGAATCCCTGAACTGGGCCGTGCTCATGCTGCAAAAAGAGGTGGGCCAGCGCCTTACCGCGCCGGTGGGGTCCAAGGAATACGGGGTGCTCTCCGTTCTGCTCGCAGGCTGCGCCTCGGTGGAAACCATCATGCAGCTGGGTCCCGGCCAGTTCCATCCCCGGCCCAAGGTTGACTCTGTCGTGGTGCGGATCACCTTTCACCCCATGCCGACGCGGGTGGCGCAGCTCCCTCCCCATGACCCAAAATTGCTCCGGCGCATCGTCAATGCCGCCTTTGGCCAGCGGCGCAAAACCCTGCGCAACTCCTTGAGCGCAGGCATGATCAACGGGTTATCCAAGGAACATATGTCCGCCCTGCTCAGCCAATCAGGGATCAATCCGGAAACCAGGGCGGAACGGCTGACCATCGAGGATTTTGTCCGTTTGACCAACGCCGTGGCCGATTGCCCTCCAGGCTGACCCCGTGCGCGATTTTGTTTTTCACAACCCGACCCAGATCATCTTCGGCCAGGGCGCCCTCGGACAAACAGGCGAGCAAGCCGCATCGTTCGATGCCAAGGCCTTGCTGGTCTCCGGCAGGGAGAGCCTGAAAAGGCTCGGGGTCTACGAGGCCACCCTTCACTCCCTGCGCCAATCCGGGGTAGAGGTTGTCGAGCATCCTGGCGTGCAGCCGAACCCGATCTTGAGCCACGTCCGCCAAGGGATTGTCCTTGCGCAAAAAAGCGGGGTCGGGGTTGTTGTCGGGGTGGGGGGCGGCAGCGTCGTCGACAGCGCCAAGGCCATTGCCGCCGGAGCCATGGCGAGTCACGACGTGTGGGGGTTTTTCAAGGGGAAAAAAAGCATCAAGGGTGCCCTGCCGGTTGTCGCCCTGCCCACCGTCGCCGGTTCGGGCTCGGAAACGAACAACGGCATGGTGCTCACCAACGAGACAACCGGACAGAAAATCGGCATCGGCAACCGGCATCTCTTCCCCAGAGTCGCCATCCTGGACCCAACCCTCACCTTCAGCGTTCCACCGGCCACAACCGCCTTCGGGGCAGTGGACGCCTTCAGCCATCTGCTTGAATTTTACCTGGACCGGGAAGAATCCTTTGCCCCGTTGCAGGATCACTACAGCGCCGGGCTCATGAAAACGGTGATGACCGCCTGCGAGGCAGTCTTGGCCAACCCCTTGGATTACCAGGGCCGCGCCGAACTCCTGTGGGCAAGCAGCCTGGCCCTCAACGGCATCAGCTCCGCGGGACTGGGCCGGGTCGGATTCCCCTTCCACCTGATCGAACACTCCCTCAGCGGTCTGCACAATATCCCCCATGGCGCGGGACTCGCCGCCATTCTGCCCGGGGCCATGGCTTTCGCGGCAAGGAAAAACCCGGCCAGACACGCTCTTTTCGCCGCGCAGGTTTTCGGGGTGCATGGCGCGGACCAGCGCCTCCTTGCCCAGGAGGGAATCCGGCTTCTCAGCCACTGGCTAAGGAAAATAGCCGCCCCCACCTCGCTCGGCGATCTTGGCCTCTCGCGGAAGGACATCCCCGCCCTTGCCGAAAACACCCGGGCGCAGGCAAGGTTGTGGCGACTCAGCGAGTATCGGCCGGAGGTTGTTGAGGCAATTCTGCTGGAGTGTCTTTGATGATGAAATGCCCGGCAGGCCCTGTGTATTCGACCAGTTCCGCCGTCAGAGAGCCGATGACGATCTTCGCCTTGATCTTAGTGGGGATTCTCCAGGCATCATCGGTAAGCCAGACCAAGGGATCCCCGATCTTTTCATAGAGCCCCTTGAACTTCAAGTGCGGCTGAACCTTGATGATATTTTTCTTGCCCAGCACGCTTTCCTGCTCTTCCCTTCCCTCCACGCCAACGACCACCTCATGCCGCTTTTTATCGGCAAAGGTAGGGACGATCATCGGGGCATCCCCGGTAAACGACAGGGCCCGCATGAAGAAAAACGAGGAAAACTCATTATGCATGGGGCCATCGAGCTGATACACATCAGCCGGCTCGTCATTTTTACGATAGGACACCCGGAACCTCTCCTGGTCATACAGGGTAAGCTTGCTGTTTATGCGACGCCCCTCCTTTTGCTGCATTTCATGACGGCTCGGCAAGCGCATCCGCCCTTGCACGATGGTACGGAACTTGTCCTCCACCGGATAGAATACCGCCAGCAGCCCGGCACTCCTGGCGGTAACCTCAATGGCAAAGGTCTCATGGCCATCGCCAATTTTATTGACCTGCATGACGAGCTCTCCCGCCTTTATCCCAAGCCAGCTGACCGTATAACGCAAGGTTTCCCCTCCGGCATAGGCGGTTTGCAACAACGCCTCATCAGGCCCGGTGCCAGGATTTGCCCCGGCTCCACGAGGGGGAGAAGCACGCACGACGAGAAAACCGTCGGCATCGATAAGCGCTTCGCCCCAGGCGAGGGACGAAAAAAGCAGGAAGCCTAGGATAACAAGAGGAAGCATGCCTGCTCGGACATTGGAGATATTTTTTGCCACCATTATCTGCACGAAAGCCTCACCCTAAAAAACATTATTACTTGATTAAGATCCTCATTTCCTTTGCGGTTTACCCCTAACCCTCTTATGATACGCGCTTACAATATCATCGTTGCCAAGGGAACCCAACACCGCAGATACAGCCTCGGTGCAAAAAACAGCGAGAAGACCATGTCCGCCACCACTATGAAACAGTATGGCCAATTTACCGCCAACATGCACAGGGAATACGAACAGGCAGTGAAAAAAATGCGGGAAGAACTGTCCCAAGGCCGGACATATGATCATGCCTGTGACACCTTGGTGGAGGTCAGTCAGGAAATAAAGGCCTTTGTCAGGGAGGATTTTCTCAAAATCATCATTGCAGAAGAGCATTTCGGGGCAGGGATCGAAATCTCCGACATCGCTCTCTTGCTTGAACTTCCCTACGAAAATGTCGAATCCGCCAGACTAGCCCTGCTCAACGACATGATCCGTGAAGCAGAGAATCATCTGGAGCGGCGGGACAACAAAATCAACTGACCCTCGCTCCGACTTTGCGCTCACCAACCAAGATTTGCGGCAAAAAAAAGGTGGGCTCCGACGAGGAAGCCCACCCAAAATCAAAAAAACACCTGACGAAACTACCAGCGACAGGAGCGCCGTTGGGGGCTGGAGCCCATGCCCATGCCGCCAGGTCCGCCACAAAGACCAGGACCGAAACCGGCCTTGGCCAAACCTGCCTCCTGAGCCTTCTTGTGCATCTGGCCACGGAGGTCAAACAACTCTTCGGAGAGTTTTGCCGCTTTTTTCTCATCCGGCTTTTCCCCGCTCATGACCGCGTCCAGTTCGGTTTTCTTGGAAAACATCTTTTTGCGCAGCTCCGTGTTCTCGTTAAAAAACTTCTCCCTGGCCTTCATGGCCTCTTCGCTTATCTGCCCCTGGCCTTGTCCCATGCCCATCATGGCACAGCCGGGCCCCATGCCCGGTCCGCCTCCCCAGGGTTGCGCCTCGGCAAGCTGATACCCGGCCAGACCAATCGTAGCTATCGCGGCAACTGCAAGTAATGTCTTTTTCATTGTCTACCTCCTGAACATATGGTGTTGAATGGAATGGATTGTAACGGTTTCTCTCCGTATCTTGCTGTTACAATAACCATGCCAACAGCCGACAACAACACACAACATATTGAAATAAAAGTACTTTTCGTAAAACGAAAAAAATCTTCCCACGCGGAATCAGAACAAAGAATTAGGACTGGATATTTTTTATCCATGCCCCGGACGGCCCATTGGTTATTTTTTACCCAATTCGGAATCCTTGAGAAGCTGAAGATATGCCACATCCCGCGAACACACCGTTTCCCCGGCAAAAAGAGGCGCGGAACAACAATTGCTAGTACTTCATAATCGTGGTTTTATAAAAACGGGCATGCTCTCCGTACAAAAGAAGATTTCCCCCAGGATAAGGCATCATGAAAAAAGAAACAAAGATCGTCACCTCTCCCTTTGCCTATGCCTCCCCCTGGATTCTGGCCACCGCCATAGGGATGCTCATTGCCATTGTTTTTTTCTTTGCAGTCAACAACCTGCAGCGGGAAAAGCGGATCTTGACCGAAAGTCTTTTCAACAAGGGGCAGGCCATAGTCCGTTTTATCGGCGCGGGCACCAGGGCCTCGATGATGATGGGCGGCGCCAATCCCCAGCAGTTTCAGCACCTGATCGAACAGGCCGCCGGTGAATCCAGCATCCTTTACATCGCGGTTGCCGACAGCACGGGAAAAATCATGGCGCACAGCACTCCGGCCCTGGTGGGCGCCAATCTCGATCATCCCCTGCTTATCGACTCGGAACTTAGCCCCCTTGGCAAATACCAGATCATCAACGACCCGAAAACGAAACAAAAGGTCTTTGAGACTGTCGCGCCGTTCAAACCGTTCATGCGCGGTCGCGGGCGTTTTTTCAAGCAACACATGCAGACCATGCAAGAACCGGGAAGAGCGACGCCGCCTGCCGGGGAAGGTCCGGGCAATGGCCCGCCATGCCAACCTTTCCCGGGCCAGGAGGCCTGGCTGCCCGGAGAGAATCTCTCCATTGTCGTCGGCCTTGACATGGCGGAACAGGACAAAATTATCCAGCAGGACCGGTACCACATGCTGTACATGTCCATTGCCATGCTGCTGGTGGCCATCGGCGGCTGGATCGCCCTGCTCACCGCGCAAAGCTACCGCTCCTCCCAGAAAACTCTCATGAACATGCGGGCCTTTACCGACCTGCTTATTTCCCGGCTGCCCGTGGGCATCATCGCCACCAATGCCGAGGGGCATATCCAAACCTTCAACAGCACTGCGGCACAATTCACCGGAAAAACCCCGGCACAGACCATTGGCCACCCGCAGGCCACAGTCCTGCCGGAGATCGAGCAACTCATCCCTTCCGGAGAACATGCGGGCGAGGTGATCGACCGGGAGATCTTCCTGCCCCCGGATTCTCCAACACCCAACCACGTGCGCGTCACCTCCGTGCCCATCATCGATACCCAAGGCAACACCATCGGCAGGGTGGTGCTCATGTACGATGTCACGGAGATTAAAAAACTCGAAACCCAGGTCCGGCGGCATGACCGCCTTGTCGCCCTGGGAAAGATGGCCGCCGGGGTTGCCCATGAGGTAAGAAACCCACTGAGTTCCATCAAGGGGTTCGCCACCCTGCTGGGCTCCCGCTTTCCAGCGGAAAGCGAGGAGGGGGAGGCGTCCCGGCTGTTGATCAACGAAGTGGAACGGCTCAACCGCAGCATCACCGAGTTGCTCACCTACGCCCGCCCCCTCCCTCTGAGTATGGCCGAGGTGGAAATCAAACCGTTTATCGAGGCATCCCTCAAGCTGATCCAGAGTGACGCCAGGGAACTGGGTGTTGCCGTCCACCACGAGGTTGCCCTGACGCGCAAACAGATGCGGTTGGACAAGGACCGGCTCAACCAGGTTTTGCTGAATCTCTATCTCAACAGCCTGCAAGCCATGGAGCACGGGGGGCAACTAGAGGTGGCGGTGCGTGAGGGGGATCTGCCCGGCACCGTGGAAATAAGCGTGCGGGACACTGGCTGCGGAATCGCGGCGGATATTGTGGAGCGGGTCATGGACCCGTATTTCACCACCAAGCCCGAGGGCACCGGCCTGGGGCTGGCCATGGTCTACAAGATAGTCGACGAGCATGGGGGCACGATAAAAATCGCAAGCAAGGAAGGACAAGGCACCACGGTGAGCATCATCCTGCCGGGGTAAGCGGTTCCCAGGAAAAAAACATGGCTCGATCTCTAAAATGAAAACGCGCAGCAGCGCCGCTTCGCTGCTGCCGCAGATGCGCGTGTCAATTGTCGGCAGCAGTGCCGACCAAGAGGCCCGCGACGTGTGCTATTGCACATGAGCTGGCCGATGACAGCTAAGCGAGCGTAGCGAGACTGCGAAGCAGATGCGGTGCTGCTGCACGTTTACTCTTTTTCGCGCCTGATCCGCGCCCCGGCCCGGGTAAGTTTGCCGACCAGGTCGTCATAGCCCCGGTCCAGATGATAGACCCTGGAGATATGGGTTTCCCCCTCGGCGGCAAGGGCCGCGATCACCAGAGAGGCGCTGGCCCGCAGATCCGTGGCCATCACCGGCGCGCCGCTCAACCGGCCGGTGCCGGTGACGATGGCGCTGTGCCCGTCCACCTTGATATCCGCTCCCATGCGGTGCAGCTCGGCCACATGCATGAAGCGATTCTCGAAGATGGTTTCGGCAATCACGCTTAAGCCCTCGCTCAAGGTCATCAGCGCCATGATCTGGGCCTGCAGGTCCGTGGGAAAACCGGGATACGGCATGGTCTTGACATCCACGCTCTGGAGCGGTCCCTTGCGGGCAACATGGATGCGGTCCTTGCCCTCTTCGATGGAAAGTCCGGCGGCCCGCAATTTTTCCAGCAAGGCCGGCAGATGCTGCGGGTTGCAATGCGTCACCGTAGCTTCGCCGCCAACGGCGCCAACGGCAATAAGGTAGGTTCCAGCCTCGATCCGGTCCGGGATGACCTCCATCTCGGCCCCGTGCAGTTTCCTTACTCCCTCGACCACCAGGGTGTCGGAATCCTTGCCCTTGATTCGCGCTCCCATGGCAATGAGCAGATCGACAAGGTTCCCGATTTCCGGTTCACGGGCCGCATTCTTGATTATGGTGACACCCTCGGCCAGGGTCGCAGCCATGAGGATATTTTCCGTCCCGGTAACGGAAGGGATATCAAAACAGACGGTGCCTCCCTGCAACCTCCCCTTGACCTTGGCATCAACATACCCTTGACTCAATTCATATGCGGAGCCAAGTTTTTCCAACCCTTGGAGATGAAAATTGATGGGCCGGGCGCCGATGGCGCAACCGCCGGGCAGGGAAACCCGGGCCATGCCGTGCCGGGCCAGAAGCGGTCCCAGCACCAACACCGAGGCCCGCATGGTCTTCACCATCTCGTAGGATGCCTCGCAACTGGTGATCGTTGAGGCGTCAAGCACCAGCACCGTGCCGTCTTTCCGCCACTTAACCCCGAAAGACTCAAGCAAGGCAAGAAAGGTCCGGGTATCCCGGAGATCGGGCATGTTGTGCAAGGTTATCGGCTCAGAGCTCAACAGACAGGCGGCCATCAGCGGCAGGGCCGCGTTTTTGGCGCCGCTCACCGCAATTTCACCATGCAGGGGATATCCGCCTTCAATAACTATCTTATCCATGAGGTTCTCACTTATAAGAAAATCGCGGGGAAAAATGCGGCATTACGGCTCAGCAGCGGCGGGCCTGGAAAATACGCGGCAAACCGGCCAGATCAAAATGGACCTGCAACCTATCATATTCCGGAAAGGAAGAAAAGATTTTCAGCACCGCCTCCCGTTGGTCCGCACCGATCTCCATAAAGAACATGCCGCCGCTCAACAATACCCCGTGAACCTGCGATGCCAAAGCGCGGATATCGGCAAGACCGTCAACACCGCCGAACAGGGCGGAATGGGGCTCAAAATCCCGCACCTCCGGCTGCAGGGCGTCCATTGTTGTTGCTGCGATGTAAGGCGGATTGGAGACAACCAGGGCAAACCTTCTCTCCTGCCGTATGGGGGTCAGCCAATCGCCGTTTACTAAAAAAACCCTCTGCCGCACCTGATGGAGCCGGATGTTTTCCCTGGCAACCCCAAGGGCACCGAGGGAAAGGTCCACCCCAAACACCAACCGATCGGAAAGTTCGCGGGCCAGAACAACGGTGATCGCGCCGCTGCCGACCCCCAGATCCAGTGCCGGGCCGGGCGGCAGACCATCCTGACGCACCGTGGCGAAAATTTTCTCAAGAAGCTCCTCGGTTTCGGGGCGGGGAATGAGAACCTTGGGGGAAACCGCGAAGGGCAACGACCAGAATTCCTGCTCGCCGAGGATGTAGGCCAACGGCTCCCTGGTGAGACGCCGGGAAAGGAGGGTATTGAAAAGGGAAAGATGCCGCGGCGGGATTTCCCGCTCCAGGGCAAGGAAAAGCTGTGCCCGGGAATAGCCCAGGACATGCCCCAGCAAAAGCGCGGCTTCGATTTCCGCCTCGGCAACGCCCGCATCGGCAAGGCGTTGAACGCTCTCACGATATACCTGCTTGAGAATCATGGGCGGCTCTTCAGGCCTAAGGAAAAGCGGGAGACCGCCTCCACGGGCCACACGTTATTGCATGAGTTGCAGGGCTTCGGTCTGAAAATGGACAATGAGGGGTTCGATGATGTCGTCGAGCTTTCCCATGAGGATTTCATCGAGCTGATACAGGGTGAGATTGATCCGGTGATCGCTGACCCTGCCCTGGGGGAAATTATAGGTTCGGATCCGCTCGCTCCGGTCACCGCTGCCCACCTGGCTTTTGCGATCCGCGGACATCTTCTCGTCCTGTTCTCGCTGCATCTTGTCGAGGAGCCGGGCACGGAGCACCTGCAAGGCCTTGGCCTTGTTCTTGTGCTGGGATTTTTCATCCTGGCAGGTCACCACCAGTCCGGTGGGCAGATGGGTGACCCGCACCGCCGAATCGGTGGTGTTAACGCTCTGGCCGCCCGAGCCGGTGGAGCGGTAGACATCGAAGCGCAGATCATTGGGGCTGATATCAAGCTCAACCTCTTCCGCCTCGGGCATGACCGCCACGGTAACGGCGGAGGTATGGATGCGCCCCTGGGTTTCCGTCTCGGGGACACGCTGCACGCGATGAGCCCCGGATTCATATTTCAATCTGCTGTAGACGCGCTCGCCGCTGATCAGGGCGATGATTTCCTTGAACCCCCCGATCCCGGTGGGATTGCTGGTCATCACCTCGACCTTCCACCCCTGCTGTTCGGCATACCGGCTATACATCCGGAACAGATCGCTGACAAACAGGGCGGCCTCGTCGCCGCCGGTTCCGGCCCTGATCTCAAGAAGGGTATTCTTGTCGTCATTGGAATCCCTGGGAAGCAGGGCAACCCGCAGCTCCTTGACCAACTCCTCCTGGCGGATTTCCAGCTCCGCGAGGTCGGCCCGGACAAGCTCCCGGAGTTCGTTGTCGTCTTCTTCCTGGAGAAGAAGACGATTATCCGCGATTTCCTTGCCCACCTTCGTGTAGTTATTGTACAGCTCGTCAAGTTTTGCCAGATGGGAATGTTCCTTGGCAACCCGCCGGAATTCGGCCTGATCACCTGCCAACCGTGGGTCTGAAAGCCTGGCCTCAAGGGCAAGCTTGCGTTCTGCAACATTTTCAAGTTGGGCGAACATAGGCATTCCGTCAAAAAAGGAACGCCCCTGAGCCATCTCCCCTATCAGGGATGGCCCAAAGGCGTCATCAACACACAGAAAAAACGTTTCTTACTTGGCTGTTTGCTTGCCGTATTTCTTGTTGAACTTGTCGATCCGGCCGGCAGAGTCGATCAGCTTTTGCTTGCCGGTGAAAAACGGATGGCAGGCGGAACAGATTTCCACTTTTATTTCAGGATGGACCGAGCCAAGTTCAACCGTGTTGCCACAGGCACAAACGGCATTGATTTTATGATATTCGGGATGCACACCTTCTTTCATGGAAAGACCCTCCATTAAATTAACAAAAAATCCATTACACAACCCTGACGGGCACATTTTCCTGCCAGAGGCGAAAAAACAGTGGATTATATCTTTATATTCTTTTTTTTGCAAGCCAGGAAATTAAGACCGATAAAATCAACCGCCCTTCATCATGTCAAAAAATTCCGCATTGGAGCGGGTGCCCTTCATCTTGTTCAGAAAAAACTCCATGGCGTCGATGGGATTCATCGAGGAAAGCAGCTTACGCAGAATCCAGACCTTGTTCAGCTCTTCAGCCGTGAGCAACAGCTCTTCCTTTCGGGTTCCGGAACGGGCCATGTCGATGGCGGGAAAGATCCTGCGGTCCGCGATCTTCCGGTCAAGAACAAGCTCCATATTGCCGGTCCCCTTGAACTCTTCGAAGATGACCTCATCCATCCGGCTGCCGGTCTCGATCAGGGCAGAGGCAAGAATGGTCAGACTGCCGCCCTCTTCGATATTCCGCGCCGCGCCGAAAAAGCGCTTCGGCCGGTGCAGGGCGTTGGAGTCAACACCGCCGGAAAGAATCTTGCCGCTCGGCGGAACCACCGTATTGTAGGCTCTGGCCAGACGGGTAATGCTGTCCAGCAGGATAACGACATCTTTTTTATGCTCCACCAGACGTCGGGCTTTGTCGAGCACCATCTCAGCCACCTGAATATGCCGCTGGGGGGGCTCGTCAAAGGTGGAGCTGATCACCTCGGCATTGACGCCTCGCGCCATGTCGGTGACCTCCTCGGGCCGCTCGTCGATGAGCAGAACGATAAGGATGATTTCTTTATGGTTCTTGGTGATGCTGTTGGCGATATCCTTGATCAACACGGTCTTGCCGGTTCGGGGCGGAGCAACGATCAAGCCGCGTTGGCCCTTGCCGATGGGAGACATGATATCCATGATCCGCATGGAGTAGTTGTCCGGTTCCCGCTCAAGGTTTATGCGCTGCTGGGGATGCAACGGCGTGAGATTGGAAAACAGGGTTTTATCCCGAGCCTTTTCCGGCGGATCAAAATTGACACTGTCAACCTTGAGCAGGGCGAAGTAGCGCTCGCCCTCCTTGGGAGTGCGGACCGGCCCTTCAATGGTATCACCGGTGCGGAGATTGAGCCGCCGGATCTGGGAAGGAGAGACATAGATATCGTCGGGCCCGGGCAGGTAATTGTAGTACGGGGCCCGAAGAAAACCAAAGCCATCGGGCAACACCTCGAGCACACCGCTCCCCCAGTTCTCGCCGTTTTTCTCGGCTTGCCCGCCGGCGGCCTGCAGGATGGCAAAAATCAGCTCCTGCTTGCGCATGGCGCTGTATTCTTCAATACGGTAGTCCTTGGCGAGCTTGGTCAGCTCGGTGATTTTCATCAATTTAAGTTCAGATAAGTTCATGCAATCCCTTTCTCCATCTCCCGTATACGGCTGGCAATGTTATAAAGTTATATAGTTTGTGTGTGAACCGCGGCTGACCCCGGCACTATAGAAAATCAGACCCAACGTGACCAAAAGACGTGAAAAACACGATCTCCGTGCCCATCACCATCACAACAGAAAAAATCTGAAATGAATACCTTGAAATGTTTCGGCGGAATCACGAAGATATCAGGACAACCATCGCGATCAGTCGATGTGAATACCTGACAATTTTCGAAGATGCGAAAATTTTACAGAGAGCGAAATGTGAAATTTGGACAGGTTTTTCGAGAATTGGGGGTTAGAGGCTGATATATATTCTCGGAGTATCTTTGACCTTACTAAACTTTGTTAAGGAAGGATACTTGCTTGATTTTTTCGTATGCGATGCGGAATAGTATTGAGTAATCCGCCCAGTGTCAACATTTTTTTAATAAATTCAGGAAGGTCACAAAAAAAACTAATAATTATTTTTTTGTTCACTTTCTCTTGCCATGATCTGATACTATTTGTATAGTGTCAAGTTTTCTGCCCCGGTTACAAAAATATCAGTATTCACCTACAACAGAAAGAAAACTTTGAAACCAGGAGAGGTTAGCCCGTGCCTGCCGATATAAAAGCCAGATTACTCGAAGCCGGAAAGGATGAAGGATGCGTAACCCTCAGCTTCCTGAACGACCTGATTCCGGAGGGCAAGGACGCTGATGCCATCGACGGCATTTTCGACTTTCTCAACGAGAACAATATAGAAATAGTCAGCCAGGAGAAATCCGGCAAGAAAAAAACCCTCGACGGCAAAAGCTGGGAAGGTGGCGGGGACAACCAGCTCGAAGACGTCCCCCTGGACGATGACGACGACAAGCTCATGGACGCAGCCGCCCTTGTTTCCAAGGAGGATAGTCCGGAGCCGGAAGAAACGACCACCACCTATCTCCGGGAAATGGGCAAGTTCGAGCTGCTCACCCCCCAGGAGGAAGAAAAATACAGCAAGACCATCCGCGAGGGATTTGACGGAATAATCCGTGCGGTTCGCCAGAACCAGCATGGGACCGAGGAACTGCGCCAGCTGGTTGAACGCATTGACCTGTGGGAAAAACGCGATCCGACCCTGAAGCCCAAAAAACAGCACCTCAATTTCATGATGCGGGCGATTGCCAAGGCCTGCCAGGTGCATCCCGGCAACAAAAAGCTCCAGGAAATGCACTGCAAGCTGGAGATGTTCCACCGCTCCATCGAGGTCGCCAAGGATGCCATGATCAAGGCCAATCTCCGCCTGGTGGTCAGCATCGCCAAACGGTACATGCACCAGGGCCTCACCCTGGCCGACCTCATCCAGGAAGGCAACCTCGGCCTGATGCGGGCCGTTTTCCGTTTTGACTACACCAAGGGCAACAAATTCAGCACCTATGCCAGTTGGTGGATCAGGCAGGCGATTACCCGGGCCATCCTGGACAAGACCAGAACCATCCGGCTGCCGGTGCATTTCCTTGAACTCAGGAGTCAGTTCTTCAAGGCGTTTTACTCGCTCCTCAAGGAGCTGGGCCGCGAACCGACCCCCATTGAGATCTCCGAGAAAACCGGGTTGCCGATGGACAAGATCCTCGCCATCCTGGAGGCCTCCCGAGAGCCCATCTCCCTGGAAACCCCGGTGGGCGATGACGACTCCACCCTGGGGGACTTCCTGGAAAACCAGGAATCGGTCTCCCCTTACGAGGCGGTGCAGAACCAACAGCTCTCCGACCGGGTCACCAGCATCCTCAACACCCTGAGCACCCGCGAGGAAAAAATCATCCGGTTGCGCTTCGGCATTGGCGAGGACGCGGAATACACCCTTGAAGAAATCGGCAAGCGGTTCAACGTCTCACGGGAACGGATCCGGCAGATCGAGAAGAAAGCGCTCAATCGCCTGCGGCATTCGAGCAGACGGGAAAAGCTCAAGCATTTTCTGGACTAAAAACCCAGGCCCGGTCTTCACTTTACTACGCATATCGTCACCCCCCCGAATAATCAGGTCAGCCGACACTTACTGAACCTTTTCCAGCGGGAAGCCGTAGACAAAGCACATGCTGCCCGAGACAGACCGCAACCCTCTCCTTCCGGCGCTCCTGGCCTTTGCCGCCGGGGCAATGACCGCGGGAGCCGATTGGCTGCCGGAAACCGCCCCACTTTGGCCGGCCGCCGCCCTGCTCGCGGCAATGACCACCTTCACCCTGCTCCGGTGGCCGCGGGCACGGGCCTGGCTCCCGGCCCTGCTGCTTCCCCTGTTCTTTTTCTGCGGCCTGCTGTACACAGCGTCCTTCCTCTCGCCCAGATTGCCACCCCATCATCTCGCCCACCGCATCCCCGAAAAACAGGATGTCAGCCTGACCGGCAAATTGATCCGCAAACCTGTTTTCAAGAATGGCAAAACCCATCTTATTCTTGAAACGGACAGCATCCTTCTCCCTTCGGCTCAAGCCCCCCTTGCAACAACCGGCCGCGTTACGCTCACCGTCAACGCCCCCCTGCTCAAGGGACTTGTTCCCGGCAATGACTATCTGGTCCGCGCTCGGCTTTCGCTGCCGGAGAAACTGGCAACCCCGGGCGTCTTTGACTATGCCGGGTATCTTGCCGCCGAAGAGATCATGGTCAAAGGGTGGGTTGCCACCCCCATCTTCATCCAACCCATCTCCCCTCGCGGCGGCAGCCGCTTTCCCTTGCCGGCCCCCTATTTTCTTGAGAGATTCCGCCAGCAGTTCGAGGCCTTTCTCCATGCTCGCCTTGCCCCAAGCGACGCCGCGCTGTACCAGGCCCTCCTCATCGGCGACAGCAGCTCCCTCTCGCCGGAAGTCTCGGAGATGTACCGGGCGACCGGGATCATGCACATTCTTGCCATCTCCGGCAGCCATCTCGTTGTCGTGGCCTTCCTGACCACGGTTTTATTCCGCTTTCTGGTCAACCGCGTCCCCTGGCTCCTGCTCCGCCTGCCCGCCGACAAGATTGCCCTGACCCTCTCGTTTCCCGTGCTCTTTCTTTACACCGGTTTTGCCGGTTTTCAGCCTCCGGTGGCGCGGGCACTGATCATGACCGGGGTCTTCATGGCCGCCATCCTTCTGGATCGCCAGTGGTCAAGCCTGAACAATCTCGCCATTGCCGCTTTCTGCATCCTCCTGCCGAACCCGCTCAGCATCCACACTGCGTCCTTTCAGCTCTCCTTTGCCGCCACCGCGGCCATAATCCTCGCCATGCCGCACCTCGCGGCCCGGCGCCCCAAAAAGGACAACCGGACTCCCTGGCAAACCCTGCGCTACCTTCTCATCTCGGGGCTTTTCATCTCAATCGCCGCCTTTCTTGCCACCGCCCCCCTTGCCCTGCACCACTTCAACAGAATCTCTCTGGCAGGCCCCATCACCACCCTGCTGGTCACACCTTTTCTTTGCTTCTGGACCCTGCCCCTTGGGTTGCTGGCAATCCTCAGCCAGCCGCTTGCCCCTGAATTCGCGATTCTCCTTTTAAAAACAGGCACATTCGGCATCCAGATTTCCCATGCGCTGACCGCCTTTCTGGCCGGACTGCCGTTTTCCTCTCTCTGGCTGCCCACACTGCCCATTCCCCTGCTGCTCCTTTCCTACGGGATACTTCTTCTCATCTTCCACCACCGGCGAACGCTTCCCAACCTGGCCCTGCTTGCCCTGTTTTCCCTGCTGCTTTCCGGCTACACACCGCTGCCGAAATGGCATGACAACTCGACACGAATCTCTTTTTTAGCCGTGGGAAACGGCAGCGCCACGGTCGTCGAACAACCCGGCGGCCGCGTCACCCTCATCGACGGCGGCGGCCCTCCCACCGGACTTTTCAACGTGGGAGAACGGGTGATTGCGCCATTTTTATGGCATAAACAGATCCGGCGAGTGGAACAGATCATCCTCACCCACGCCCATGCCGATCATTTCAACGGCCTGCCCTGGATCATCAAAAGGTTTCAGCCAAAGGTCCTCTGGCTCAGTGAAAGCAGCGGCCGGGAGCCGGGCTTTGCCGCTTTTCTTCATGAAGCGGAGCAGGCCGGTTGCCAGGTGCGGATTGCCGGGGATGGGGAAGTGCTTGTCAACGGGGGGAATGGCTTTAGCATCACCTGCCTGGCCAATCTGGCCTTGGCCGGAAAGACAGGGCAGCTTGCGGACAAAAAGGAAATCCCGGAAAACCCGAACAATCGGGGACTGGTCCTGCGCCTGAACAACGGCGGCAACACCTTTCTCTTTCCCGGAGATATCGAAAAGGACTACGAAGAACCCATCCTGGAGAAGGAAGAACTGCTCAAAGCCGACGTCCTCCTGCTGCCCCACCATGGCCTGAGGTCATCGGGCAGCCCACGCTTCATGGAGGCGGTGGGAGCACGCTACTCAGTGGTGTCGACAGGGAAAAAGGAGCCGTTTCCCCCGGCACAGTATCAGGATTCAGGGGGTTGCATCTTTTCCACGGCCCGGCATGGCTCGATATTGTTTCTGTCGGACGGAAAGAACATAACCGCCCGCCCCTATCGGGCCGCAACCGATTCACGAAAGGGCCGCGGAACGGAAGACCAGCTGGCAACGCCGGCCGTCACGCGTCGGTAAAATCCGTGGGCGGCTTTTTGAGGAACTGGACAAACTTGCTCTTGTCAATGCAGTTTACGTAGGCGTCATCCCCGGAGATCCAGCCTTTCTTGATCAGATCCATGATCGCGTCATCCAGGGTCTGCATGCCGAATTTCTTCCCGGTCTGCATGGCGGAGGGGATCTGGTAGGTCTTGCCTTCACGGATCAAGTTCCGCACCGCCGGGGTGCAGATCAGGATCTCCAGCGCGGCGCAGCGCCCCTTGATATCCACCCGTTTGAACAGGGTTTGGGAGACCACGGCCTTCAGGGCATCCGCCAGGGTGGAACGGACCTGGGCCTGCTGGTTGGAGGGAAAGATTTCGATGATCCTGTCCACGGTTTTGTTGGCGTTCAGGGTATGCAGGGTGCCGAAGACCAGATGGCCGGTCATGGCCGCCTCCATGGCCAGGGCAATGGTTTCCAAGTCGCGCATTTCGCCGACCATGATGATGTCCGGGTCTTCACGGAGCGCGCCGCGCAGGGCGGCGGAGAAGGATTGGGTGTGCAGCCCCACCTCCCGGTGGTTGACGATGCAGTTCTGGCTCTTGTGCACAAACTCGATGGGGTCTTCGATGGTCAGGATATGATCTTTGCGCAGCTTGTTGGCCTGATCGACAATGGCCGCCAGGGTGGTGGACTTACCACTGCCTGTCGGGCCGGTGACCAGAACCATCCCCTTGGGCAGGGTGGCGAGCTGGGCAACAACTTGGGGCAGCCCCAACTGGTCGCAACCCAGGATATTGCTGGGAATCTCGCGGAATACCGCACCGATCCCGTATTTTTGCATGAAAAGGTTGCCGCGGTAACGGGCAAGCCCGGAAATTTCGTAGCCGAAATCCACATCCCCGGTCTCCTCGAAAACCTTTACCTTTTCCTCGGAAACAATCTCATAGAGCATGGCCTTGAGTTCATCGTTGCCAAGAACCTTGTACTTGACCCGCTCCATCTCACCCCGGATACGAAGGATCGGCTGCTGACCGGAAACCATATGCAGATCCGAGGCGCCCTGTTCGTTCATCAGTTTAAAAAAAGCATCGATCTGAGCCATGAAAAAAACTCCTGTAATCGGCAGGTTGAAGGTCTCGGCGAGATAGGCCCGCAATGATGCGGCTCATCCATACAGCATTAATGCACCAGTAATGCTAGTATATAGACTCAAACAAAATTACTCCACGCAAAAAATCAAGCACACGGGCAAAAAAGCACCCCTGAAAAATGACGCCGTACATTGATCTGCATACCCACTCAACCTGCTCGGACGGGCTGCTCTCCCCGGCCGCCCTGCTGGCCCTTGCCGCCCGCCGGGGGCTTGCGGCCATCGCCCTTACCGACCACGACACCGTCGCCGGGCTTCCCGAGGCCCTTGCCCACGGCGCACTCACCGGGGTTGAGGTTATCACGGGAATAGAGATCAGCAGCGCCCTCGATGGGTTTTCCCTCCATATTCTCGGCTACGGCATCGACCACGGGCACCCGGGCTTCCTCGCCTTTCTGGAAAGACTGCAACAGGCCAGACACGACCGCAACCAGGGGATACTGGAACGCCTCCAAACCCTCGGCATCTCCATAACCGGCGAGGAGTTGACCCGGATTGCCGGAGACCAGATAGGCCGGCCCCACTTCGCCCGGCTGCTTACCCAAAAAGGACGGGCCAAAAACACCCAGGACGCCTTCAGCCGCTACCTCAAACGAGGCTGCCCTGCCTTTGTCGAACACGCCAAGCCCCAGGCGGACGAAGTAATCAGGAAAATCACCGGGGCCAACGGCCTGGCGGTACTCGCCCATCCGATTTACTCTGATCCGACCCTTGAAAGGATCCCCGCTCTTGTCGCCCAGCTCAAGGATTACGGGCTGGCCGGGCTTGAGGCCATCTACCCCACCCACTCCAAGAAAGCCTGCCGTTTCCTGCACACCCTTGCCACGCGGCACGATTTGCTCATCAGCGGCGGCACGGACTACCATGGAGACAAGCGTTCGATCACCCCCCTGGGCGGCAACGCCAAAACCATCCGCGTCCCTCTCCAGATCCTGCAGGAGATCAAGCACCGGCTGGCCATCAATGCTGTGCAGGCAGACACCCACAAGACCTCTTGCAACAATGGCCCAACGGAGTGCCGGGGATAAAAAGCACCCGGATTCCCTGCCGAAATTTATTTTTCACGGTCGGTCTCTCTTTTTTTTTGCGAAAAATCCCGGTTTGTTGCGGCAATGCCTCCGAAAAATAAAAAGCCATGGCCATTCCTATGCTAAAAGCGGGATTGACTTCCTGACCAGCCGACTGTACTACAGATACGTTCCCTGGCGCTGGCCGGGGCATGTGACCAAGACACAAAAAATCGCATCTTACCCCGCGGATAACGGACAAAGACGGAAAATCCTATGACGGGCGACGAATACATCCTCTCGATCCTCAAGAAATACGAAGTCCCACGCGGGCCGGAATCTCCGGCGGAACAGGCAGCGAGCCGCATCGCCCCCAAGATACAACGCTGGGCAGGAGGATGGCTTGCCTCCCTGTCGCCTTCCGGTTCCTATGCAAAGCAAACCGGTGTGCACGGCGTAACCGACATGGATCTCTTCATCTCCCTAAAACCGGAGATGCCGGGGACTATAAAAAAAATCTACGACGAGCTGTTTACCCTGGCTGCCTTGCATGGCTGGAATCCCCGCCGTCAAAATGTTTCCATCGGCGTGTCCATCCATGGCGTGAACCTCGACTTGATTCCCGGCCGGGGACAAACAGGCTATGAAAACTCCCATGACCTCTACTGGCTCAAGTCCGATTCCCTGCGACAAACCGACGTGAATCTCCATGTGGATACCGTCGTGAAATCACATCGCCTCCGTGAAATCCAGGCCATCAAAATTTGGCGGCACATACACCAGCTTGACTGGCCGTCGCTGTATCTTGATTTTTTTGTCATCAACGCCCTGACAGGAAGAAACACCGACTCCTTGGCGCATAATGTCCTGCATGTCCTTGATTCGATAGGGGAAGCCCTTGAAACGACCTGCATAATCGACCCGGCCAACCCCGACAATGTTCTTTCAGACGACCTCACTGCGGAAGAGAAGAAAAACATCGCCGGCCAGGCAAAAAAATCAGCAGCCGAGCAGCATTGGGAGGACATTATCTGGTAAATCCCCCCGCCATTTCCGGCAAAAACTCGCCGGTCCCGCCTATCCCCTTCCTCCGGCGTCATCCCTTTTTTCCTTGATCCATTTTCCCAAATGGTCCTATGATATCCATATCGTTTGCCCATTTTTTCTAACAAACCATTATCTCTTCTTCAGAAATTTTTCCAGCAAACGATACGAGGGAGAGGGCCGCACCGGCCGCCTCCTGTTGAGGCATCTTTCCCTTGGAAATACATCCCGTTAAGGACGCGCACCACATGGCCAGAAAATACAAACTCCTCATCGTCGATGACTCAACCAGCATCCTGAAGGCCCTGGCAAGAACCTTTGCCGACACGCCCTATGAGGTTACGACCTGCAACGATCCCGTCAAATCCTACGAGATGATCGAGGACGAACATTTCGACATCGTTATCAGCGACATCATGATGCCGGAACTGGACGGCCTTTCCCTGCTGCGCAAGATCAAGAACTACAACGGCACCATCCAGGTGATCATGATCACCGGCTACATTACGATCAACAACACCCTCAACGCCTTTCGCTACGGAGCAAACGACATCTTCTTCAAGCCGTTCAAGGACATGCAGGACCTCATTGACGCCGTGGATGCAGCCGCTAGAAAACTGAACCGCATCAACGAGATTCTCAAAGTGCTGGCCAGCGAAAAAGGAAACTGACATGCCGTACGACGTTGATCTTGACGCACTCCAAGGCTTTATCGATGAATCCAACGATTCACTCCAGGGAATCGAGGCGGACTTCATCGCCCTGGAAGAAGATCCCGGCAATGCCGAGATCATCAACAGGATCTTCCGCCCGGTGCACAGCCTCAAGGGCAATTCCGGCTTCTTCGGTCTCACCAATATCAACAAGTTCTCCCACCGCCTGGAAAATCTCCTTGATGCCTGCCGCAAGGGAGAAGTCCTGATCAACAAAAAGATCATCGATATCCTGCTCAAGGGGATCGAATACCTGCAAGCCATGCTCGACCGGGCTCAGAAAGACCCGGCCGAAGTGGCCTTTCTCCCGGAAGAAAAAAGCTTCCTCACCCAGGTTGAGGCGATTCAGCCCATTGCGGCAACCGGTTCCATCCAGAGTGTCATCACCCTGGAACATCTCCTCCATGAATTCCTGGACCTTGGCCACAACATCCACGCCCATCCTCTGATCCCGGGGTTGCTGAACCAAATCGAGAAAGCCAACATCGACCTTCAGTCGATTATTGCCGCACAGCAGCAAAAAGGACCGAGCAGCGCCTTTTCCCCGGACAACCAGTATTTCCTGGGAGACAAGGATTTCACCGGCCAGATGGCCCAGTTCGGGCTGATTCTCGAACTTCTCGAAGGCAAAAAACCCGTGGGCAAGGAGATCCTGCTCACCTTTGCCGAGGCCCTTGCCCAGGTGAGCGAAGCCCTGAAAGGCAACAGCGCCATTGCCGGAGAGCTTGACGAGCTCTGTGCCATGCGGAACTTCCTTGACGATGCCCTGATGGTGGCTAGCGACGAATACAACACCCTCTGCCGCAACCTGCTCAACTCGGTGATCGCTTGTTTCGAGGCCAAGGCCAAGGCAGGCTCCACCCGCTTGGGCGAGATTTTGATGGAGCAGCAGCTTGTCAGCGAAGCGCAGATCTCCGCGGCCCTGGGCCGGCAGAAAAAAATCGGGGAACTGCTCGTCGAGCAGGGGGCCATCCAGAAGGATGATCTGGAAAAGGCGCTGGCAATCCAAGAAAAAAGGGCACTGGATGCCCACATCAAGGAAACAAAGAGTGCCGAGCAGACAAAAACCATCCGCATCGATCAGGCTCGGCTCGACAACTTCGCCAATTCCGTGGGCGGGCTCTACATCAGCCTCGACTCCCTCAATTTCCTCAAAAAACAGCTCGAAACAAAGCTGGCGGATTTCGGACTCGTGACCAGATTCGACGGCATCATCAATGCGCTTGACGAACAGCTCGAAAAACTGCACGCCAACATCATGAGCATCCGCAGGGTGCCGGTCAAATCCCTGTTTCAACGATTCCCCAAGGTGGTCCGTCAGCTGTCCAACTCGCTCTCCAAGGAGGTGTGCTTCACCATCACCGGTGAGGACACCGTCATCGACAAAGACCTGCTGGAAAAGATCGAAAATCCCCTGGTCCACATCCTGCGCAATTCCTTGGACCACGGCCTTGAAACGCCGGAGGGGAGAAAGAAATCCGGCAAGCCGGAACAGGGCGCCCTCAGGCTGCATGCACGGGCCGACGAAAACAATGTCTACATTATTATTGAAGACGACGGCCTGGGCATCGATCCGCGCAAAATGAAGGAAGTCGCCCTTAACAAAGGGTTCATGACCGCTGAAGAGCTGGAACGGCTGAGCGACAGAGAGCTGATAAACCTTGTTTTCAAGCCGGGGTTCAGCTCGGCCGAGAAGGTCAGCGAGGTCTCGGGCCGCGGGGTGGGCATGGACGTGGTTCTGTCCGGGCTCAAGGAATGCAACGGCTCCATCCAGCTCGATTCCACCATCGGCAAGGGAACCACCGTTTCCCTCACCGTGCCGCTGACGAAAACCCTGGTCACCAAGGATGCCATGCTCGCGGAATCGGGCGAGGAGACCTATGCCATCCCCTCCGACGAGATCACCACGGTCATCGAAACAGAAAACATCATCCCGCTTCTTGCGGAAAACAACTGCATCGCATATGATGGCGCAATCCTGCGGCTTGTAGAACTCAACACCTTCTTTTACCCGAAAGCCTCCTCGACCCTGGCTGACCCGCGCAGTAAGGTTGTTGTGGTCTGCAAGCCCCACGGGATCGGCATCCTGGTTGACCGGATCCTGTCGCATCAGAAGATCGTGGCCAAGGAGTTCGGCGACGGATACAAGAAACTCCGGAAAATCAACGGGATCTGCGGCTACACCATCATGGGCAACGACGATATCATCCTGATTGCCGATATCAAGGAAATCGCCGAGCATGCCGCATAGCATGCCTGCTTCCGCCCCGGCCCGTTTCCCAAAGAAATCTTACCGCTGCAAGGCTGCCTCCACATGAACACCGTACTGATTGTTGACGATGAGCCGAACTACCAGATCGTCCTCTCCGAGCTGCTCCGCGAGGAGGGGTTCGGGATCTTTACCGCCGGAAACGGCGAAGAGGCTCTCAAAATCCTGGGCGAAACCGATATCGACCTGGTGATTACCGACATGCGCATGCCGGGGCTTGACGGGCTGGGCCTGCTCAAGGCGGCCAAGGCGCTCAACCCGGATCTGCCGGTGATCATGGTCACCGCCTTCGGCGAGGTGGAAATGGCGGTGGCGGCCATGAAAGCCGGGGCCTTCAACTATCTCACCAAGCCCTTCAACAACGATGAGCTGGTGCTGAACACCAACAAGGCCCTGGAGCATTACGCCGTGCTCCGCGAGAACATGCGGCTGAGGGAGGAAATGCGCTCCCGCACCTCGTTCGCCAGCATGGTCGGCAAGAATCAAAAGATGCAGGCCATCTTCAACCTCATCGAAAAAGTAGCCCCCACCTCCACCTCGGTCCTGATCACCGGCGAGTCCGGCACCGGCAAGGAGCTGGTGGCCAGGGCCATCCACTGCAACAGCCCCCGGGAAAAAAATCCGTTCATCTCCCTCAACTGTGCCGGGTTGCCGGAAAATCTCCTGGAAAGCGAACTTTTCGGCCATGAAAAAGGCGCCTTCACCGGGGCCATCGCCCTGCGCAAGGGAAGGTTCGAACTGGCCGACACCGGCAGCATCTTTCTCGACGAGGTCGGCGAGATGGCCATGCCGCTCCAGGCAAAGCTGTTGCGCGTTCTCCAGGAACGGTGCTTCGAGCGGGTCGGAGGCAGCCAGACCCTGCGGGTTGATGTCCGGATCATCGCCGCCACCAACCGCGATCTCAAGGATGAAGTGGACAAAGGCCATTTCCGGGAAGATCTCTATTACCGGCTCAACGTGCTGCACATCCATCTCCCCCCCCTGCGGGAGCGCACCGACGACATTCCCCTGCTGGTCGCCCATTTTGTCAACAAGTACGCCAAGCAGCTCAACAAGCCCAACCTGGAGATTGCCACGGAAACCGTCCGGTTTCTCACGACCCTCCCCTGGGAAGGCAACATCCGGGAGCTGGAAAACACCATCGAACGGGCCGCCATCCTCTGCAGCAAAAACATGATCCGCCCGGAAGATGTCCAACCCGAGACCATGCCCGGAAAAACGCCCATGCAGTGGCTGAACGGCTTTGACATGGAGCAGGCGATCCCGGCCAACACCCCCCTGCCCGACGTGCTTGACGGCATTGAAAAGAAAATGGTCCTCTCCGCCCTGGACAAGGCGGATTATGTTCAGACAAAAGCGGCTGACGCCCTTGGCATCACCAAGAGCCTGCTCCAGTACAAGATGAAAAAACACGGCATCCTTAAACGCTGAAATTTCCCCGGATCCCCGCCGGAGGACAGGTCCGGCCCGTCCGGAGATCGCGCATCACCCCACATCAGGTTCTCGCCATGAGCTTTTCCTGCAAAAACTACGATTACAACGATGACAAGTGCCTCATGCTCAAGCAGGATTGCATTCCCGGCCGTCCGGGGTGCGTGCTTGAGGGGAGGATAGCTCTGAGCGAAGCGCTCATGGACCGGATCAAGGCGCTGGAGCAGAAAAAACCCTCCGGCAAGACAGAGAAGAAATAATCCGCCCCATGGCGCAACCCGAACATTTTCTTGGCAATTGCCGAGAGACACCCTTCCCCACCCATGCCTGCCATGAAAAAAATCTGTGATTACTGTGGCGGTTCCGGCCAGATACAATTCTTCGCCGGGGTGAGCAGATTCTTCCTCTCCTGCGAAGAATGCCCTCACTGCGCCGGGATCGGCCATGAACTCCCCCCCGATGACACCATCATCCAGGACAACCAAGACCCTTGTCCCGCGAAAAAATCTTCCTCCCGGAAGAGGTCCGGGTGAACCCGCCATGAGAGAGGAACCCAGGGTGGCGGTGGTCGGCGGCGGCCCCGCCGGACTCATGGCCGCCACCGTGCTCAGCGGGGCAGGCCTTACGGTGGATATTTTCGATGCCAAGGGTTCGGCCGGCCGAAAATTCCTGGTTGCCGGTCGCGGCGGTCTGAACCTCACCCATTCGGAACACGCCGAACCCTTTGCCGCCCGCTACGGAAACAATGCCGAAACCTTCAAAAAACTCCTGGCCGGTTTTTCCCCGGACGACCTGCGCGCCTGGCTGCGTGACCTTGGGGTGGAAACCTTTGTCGGCACCAGCGGCAGGGTCTTTCCCAAGGACGCCACCGCCGCCGGTATTCTAAAAATCTGGCTTGAGGGTCTGGACAGGCGCGGGGTCGAATTCCACTACCGCCATCGCTGGCAGGGCTTTTCCGAAAAAGGCGCCCCGCTTTTTCTCACCGAAAACGGCGCACTCCTCGAATTTCCGGCCCGGGCCGTGCTTCTTGCCCTGGGCGGCGCAAGCTGGCCCCAAACCGGCTCCGATGGGAGCTGGACCACGTTTCTCGCTGCCAGAGGCGTCCACCTTGAACCGTTCCGCCCGGCAAACTGCGGGGTCGAAGTGGCGTGGTCCGAACATTTCCGCACCCGCTTCAGCGGCCAGCCACTCAAAAATGTCGTGCTCAGCTGCGACGATCGGCAGGCCACCGGCGACGTGATCATCACCGCTCACGGCCTGGAAGGCGGTCCGGTCTACGCCTTGAGCGGGGTAATCCGCGATCGGTTGGAGAAAGACAGGCCGGTTCCCGTTCTTCTCGATCTCAAACGCGATCTCCCGCTGGAACGTATTCGCGAAAGACTTGAACATCGCCGCGACAAGGAAAGCCTCGCCAATTTCCTCCGCAAGACACTCCACCTCGCCGGGCCAGCCTATTCGCTGCTCCGGGAAATCTGCTTGCCGGAAGATCTGAAAAACCCGGCAATGCTTGCCGGACATCTCAAGAATCTTTCCCTCCCCGTTATCAACACCAGGCCGCTTGCCGAGGCAATCTCCTCCGCCGGAGGCGTTGCCTTTTCGGAGGTGAATACGGACCTCATGCTCCAAAAACTGCCGGGGGTATTCGTGGCCGGGGAGATGCTGGACTGGGAAGCGCCCACCGGGGGCTACCTGTTGCAAGGCGCCTTTACCACCGGGTATCAGGCCGCCCAAGGCATGCTCAGATGGCTGGGCCACCCGACCCGCCGGCAATGATCCCCATGCAGTTCCCGGCCTGGACAGCTGCCCGGTCGGCGATTTCTCCGCTTGCAATCAAAACAAATTTATCGGACAATCCATCCTGTTATAATCAGACGCTGTTGTGGTATAAATAAAGATCGGGCCGGGATACTGTTCCAGCCCCTAAAAACAATTTTCACACGGAAACCCCATGAAAATCACCATCACCTACTGCACCCAATGAAACTATCTGCCACGGGCTTCCAGGCTGGAAGCCGAACTGAAAAAACAACTCGTTGCCGAGGTTGAACTCATTCCCGGCTCATCGGGCATCTACGAGATCATTGCCGATGGCCGCCTGGTTTTTTCCAAGCAGGCAGCCGGCCGTTTTGCCGAACCCGAGGAAATCATCAGCCTCATCCGGAGCCGCGGGTAACGGGATCCCCTTTTGACGACCATGACCGCGCCATCGGAAACACCAGCGACCCTCACCCTTCTCGATGCCCAGGATGCCAATGAGCACCGCTGGCTGCTCAACGGCGGCACCACCTATACCTTGGGCCGGGTGACCAGCACCGATATCACGCTTCCCTATTCCTGGGTCTCCCGGAAGCACGCCATGATTCAAAGGGAAGAAAATGGCCGCTTCAATCTCCTTGATCTGGGAAGCTCAAACGGCACCTTTCTTAACGGCCGGAGGATCCATACCCCCGCCACCCTGCAAAACGGCGACTGTATCGGCATCGGCAGCACCCGTCTTTTGTTCCATCAGGATGCAATCCCTGTCCGGCCATCGCCACTCCCCGGCCCGGACCTCGATGAAATGACCGTTGCCTTTGTCCAAAAACAGATCATCACCATCCTGATCTGCGATATCCATGAGTTCACCAAGCTCTCGGAAACCATGGGCGACCAGTGGGTTTCCCAGCTTCTGCAACATTGGACCGGCAGGGTCAGCAAGCTGGTGCAAAAACATAACGGGATTGTCGACAAATTCATCGGCGACGCGGTGATGGCCCTGTGGGCAGGGCCAAACCTCCAGGACAACATCCACCAAGCCCTGAAGACGGCCATTGCCATCAACACCTTCACCAGCAGCCTCAAGAAAAAGGTTCCGGATCTTCCCTGGCCTTTACAAATCGGCGCGGCGCTCAACACCGGCGAGGCAATGATGGGAAACCTTGCCCAGGACGGCAACTACACCGTGGTCGGAGACGTGGTCAATGTGGCGTTTCGTCTGGAAAACATGACCAACAGCCAGGATGATCTGGACATCGTCATGGGCGGCGACGCCGCCGCACACCTCCTTGAGCCGGGGGATTTCCTCAAAAAATTCTCCTTCCAGCTCAAGGGGAAGCAAGGGGCGGTTGAAGCCTATGGCTGCAGCTTCGCCGAGCTTTCAACCTATCTGGGACAAAACCTTGGGCCGCCTGAAGCCCACAACACCCCGGCGGACTAACCCGTCTGCCCCACGCCCATGAAAATTCCGGAGACCCTGTAGAGAAATGATCCCCGAATCCAGAAAATTCATCCGAATTGTCACCGATTATCTTCTGGCGGAAGACAGGAAGATTGATTTCAACATCTACACCAAGCCTCCCAACAGCAACAAACCCCTCCTGTTGATCGCGGCCAACACCAATATCGCCGACATCAAGGAGACCCTTGCCAGAAAAAGCCACGGCCCGCTCTACATTACCCAGGAGTCCGCCAAAAAATTTGAAAATTTCATGGAGGACTCCCTGGATGCCATTATCAGGAACAGGGATATTCCCCTTGAACAAAAATCCTCTATTGTGCATTCCTGCGCCAAAAACATCATCCGGGATGTGTTTGAGGATCCCCGGAGCGGCAAACACATCTCCCGCGCCAGAAACGTAACCAGCAACATCATCGATCTTACCCTGACGGACACCCAATCCATCCGCCACCTGCTTCGCCTTGGTTCCCACGACTACTACACCTTTTCCCACTGCGTGAATGTCGCGGTCTTCGGCATTGGCCTCTGGCTGATGATCCGCAAGGGAGACAACACCGAACTCCACGATTTCGCCCTGGGCTGCATCCTGCACGATGTGGGAAAAAGCCAGATCGTGGACGCCATCCTGAACAAGCCGGGGAAACTCGACTTCGAGGAATTCGAAATCATCAAAAAACACCCGGGCCAGGGCCACTGGCTCATGGCCAAGCACGCATCCGAAATCACCCTCGATGTGATCATGCACCACCACGAACAAATCAACGGCAATGGCTACCCCCACGGGCTCAAAGGGGATCAGATTTCCGACAACGCCAAAATCGCCACCATTGCGGACGTCTACGACGCCCTGACCACCAACCGCCCATACGGCGGGGCCCGGCGCCCCCTCAGCGCCCTGACCCTGATGAAGGAAGAGATGGTCGGCCACTTCGAGCAAAAAAGGTTTGAGGATTTCATTCTGTTTTTGGGCGGGAGGTCGGCCTGAGCCGCCCCCCCTCACCCCCAGGCAACAAGGAGCAACGCGGCATGTGGTCATCAAAGGACGTGTATTATATCTCGGACAGCACCGGCATCCTGGCAACCAACCTGGGCCAGGCCCTGATCTGCCAATTTCCGGAAATCAATTTTCACGAGGAAAAGTTCCCATTTGTCCTCAACAAGGAAGAAGCGAAAAAGATCCTGGACTATATCCTGAAAAAATCCTCCGGCCGCAGGCCGCTGATTTTCAGCACCATCATGACCAAGGATATCCGCGCTGTTTTCGACTCCCCCGAGGTCGAACTCTTTGACGCCTTTGAGATTTTCATGACCCGGCTGGAAGGCTGCCTTGAGGCGAAGGCCCTGGGCGTGCCCGGCTTTTCCCGGCATATCGACAACCTTACCATGGCCAAACGGGTCGAGGCGATCCACTTCTGCCTGGAACACGACGACGGCGTCAACACCCATGAACTGGACGAGGCGGAGGTCATTCTCCTTGGGGTTTCCCGCTCGGGCAAGACCCCGGTCAGCGTGTACCTGGCAACGCAGATGGGAATGAAATCGGCGAATTTTCCCCTCACCGCCGAGTATCTCCAGGAATACACCCTGCCGGAAGCGATTGTCAGGAACAGAAAACGCGCCATCGGCCTGACCACCACCCCGGAACTGCTGCACAGTGTCCGGGAAAAACGGTACGCGGACAGCAACTATGCCAAACGCTCCACCTGCGCCGAAGAGATCCAGACCGCGGAAACCATCTTCCACAACCACCACATACCCATTGTTTCCACGGCGGGAAAATCCATCGAAGAGATTGCCACCCAAGTTTCCCAGGAGCTGGGCCTTTCGAAAAAACCCGCCTCCCTGAACGAACGTTCCTGATCCTTGGGCGGTAACTCCGCCCCGCTCCTTATTTTTTCCATGGGCTCTTTTTTTCCCATGCCCCCCACCGTGGCATCATGGTATGCTGCTCTGAACAATCGGGGGCCCTCAATCTTTTGACCCGCGTTTTTTCATACACAACAAGCATCCGAGGTTTTTTCTTGGCGTCATTATTGTGCACCGTATTGCTGCTGCTCTTGGGCGGACTTCTGCCGGATAACGCCCTGGCCTTTCAACCCCACGCCTATTCCGGACTCTACATCCACCAGCTTGCCCATTTTTTCCTGATTATCTCCCTTTTCTTTTTTGCCGTCAAAGCCCGCCAGACCCGCCTCGCCTCTCTCAAGGGCTGGCAATACATCATCGCCGGAACCTGGCTTCTCATGCTCTGGAGCGGCGCCACCATGGTGGGCCATGTTCTTGAGCTGGAGATCGAAACCGCCCTGTTTCTGCCGCCCGAGGAAGATATCCCCCTGCTGCGCCTGACCGGCTGGCCGGAGGTGCTGTACTATATCCTGAAACTGGATCACCTCATCGCCGTGCCGGCCATGTTCCTTTTCTATCGGGGCCTCAAGCAGCTCAGGGAGGAAAAAGCAACGCTCTCCTCTTCCGGACAGGACCGGCCATGATCACCATCTCCCTGCTCCCGATCTGGCTCATTGATTTCGGCGGCGCCGTGGCCCTCATCCTTCTTTCCGGCCTCTGCCTCAAGCATGCCCTGGCCTTGGCCCGCATCGACCGGGAAAGTCCCCTGATCATCTTTCTCCTCTGGTTCTGCGGAGCGCTTTTCGCCCTTGCCCTGTCGCGTTCCAGCGGCCACATCCTCAAGCATCTCCTCACCCTGTCCGGCAGGGAAGATCTCTGGCGGCTGCTGGCCCCGTTCAGCGGGTCGGTCAACAGCATGGCCTTCATCGTCATCGCCTCGGTGACCCTCTTTTTCAATCGAATCGAAACCATCATGGAACGAATGGTCCGGGATCGTGAAAAGATCGAAAAGAACAGCCAGGATCTTTTCCGCCTGAACAAGGAGATCGAAGCGGTCATCGCGGAGCGGACCAAAGCGGCCATGGCCCTGCGCATCGCCCATGAGGTGCGCAACCCGATCACCATCATCGGCGGCATGGTTCGCCGCCTGCTCAACGCCTATCCGGCGGAAGAGGAGGGGCGGTTGAAACTGATCCATATCCTCGACCAGGCCCGCAAGCTGGAAAATCTGGTGAGCAAGTTCGAATCCGTCCGGCCGGAATCAAGAAAGATCTTCGCGCCCCTGGACCTCAACCCCATTGTCGCGGAGGCTGTGGAATCCCTGCAACAAGAGGCCCGGGCCAAGGAAGTCGGCCTCAGCCCCGACCTCAGCCAAATCCCGCTCTTTTTCCACGGCAACAGTTCGCTGATCAAGATCGCTCTTGCCCATCTGCTCCGCAACGCGGTGAATGCCTGCACCAAGAACAACCGGATCATCATCGCCACGGAGATGACCTCCGCCGGCTGCCAGGTGAAAATTACCGATGACGGCCCGGGAATCTCCAAGGAAATGCTCGAGGTCATCTTCGACCCCTATCAACACATCAACCGGCAGAGCACCGGCCTCGGCTTGCCCTATGTCAAGCAGATCATCAACGAGCACATGGGCACGGTCACCGTCACCAGCGAGCAAGGCACAGGCACCACCGTCCTGATCATTCTGCCGACCCACCTTGGCGAGCTCACCGGCGTTGCCGGTGGCACCTATGCCATCTAAGGATCCCCAGCCACAACCTGCTGTAATTGCAAACAATTACGCGATTCCCCTGCGCAATCCCGGAGTTTAAAAAACCGCGGCTGGTCTTTTGCAACATCTATTAGAAATACCCGGCGTAATGTGCTATGGTGTCCGATTGTTCTTGCCCTCAATCGACAATCTCAGCGGATAGTACACACCCATGCTTGCCATCAACCAGCTCTCCATCCAGTTCGGCTCCAAACACCTGTTCAAGAATGTCTCGGTCCGGGTCCATCCCGGCGAAAAAATCGGCCTGGTCGGGGTGAACGGCGCGGGAAAATCCACCCTGCTCAAAATCATGGCCGGGGTAAAGCATGTGGATGACGGCGTTCTTGCCCGGTCCAAGAACGTCTCCATCGGCTACCTGCCCCAGGAGATCACCGCCTTTCCTCCGGGCCGCACCCTGTTCGAGGAAGCGCAAACCGCCTTTGCCGAGGCCCTGGCGCTGCAAAAAGAGCTCGACCAAGTCAACCAGGATCTTGGCCGGATCCCGCCGGAGGATCCCGGTTTCGCCGACCTGCTCCACCGCCAGGGAGATCTGCAGCACCGGCTGGACCAATCCGACATCTTCACCATGGAGTCCCAGGTGGAAAGGATTCTGCTGGGGTTGGGTTTTTCCCAGAGCGATTTCGGCAAGGACAGCATCTCCTTTTCCGGCGGCTGGCTCATGCGCTTGATGCTGGCCAAGATCCTCCTTGCCAAGCCGGACCTCCTGCTGCTGGACGAACCGACCAACCATCTCGATATCGAGTCGCTCACCTGGCTCGAAGAGTTTCTGCAGAATCACCGGGGGGCCATGGTGATGATCTCCCATGACCGGGCCTTTCTCGACAACCTCACCACCGTAACCTGGGAAATATCCCTGGGCGAGCTCACGGTCTACAAGGGCAATTACTCGAAATACCTGGTGGATAAAGAAAACCGGATGATCATCAAGCGGGCGGCCTACGAAAACCAGCAGGCCATGATCGAGCAAACCATGAAATTCGTGGACCGGTTCCGCTCGAAGGCCACCAAGGCCACCCAGGTGCAGAGCCGCCTCAAGCAGCTGGAAAAGATCGAGATCATCGAACTGGACGAGACCGAAAGTTCCATCTCCTTCCGCTTTCCGCCCTCCCCGCCTTCCGGCAGAACCGTGCTGGAGATCGAGGGTCTGAACAAACACTTTGGCCCCCTAGAGGTTTTCAACGACCTCTCCTTTAGCCTGCAACGCGGCGAGAAGCTGGCCGTGCTCGGGGTCAACGGCGCGGGCAAATCCACCCTGGTGAAGATCCTGGCCGGCCTGATCACCCCGGACAGCGGCACGATCCGTTTCGGCCACAACGTGGCCATCTCCTACTTCGGCCAGCATCAGGCCCAGGAGCTCGACCCCCGCTACACGATCCTGGAAACCCTGAGCCATGTGAACAACGAGCTGAGCGTCACCCAAACCCGTTCCTTGCTGGGCGCTTTCCTCTTTCGCGGCGACGACGTGGACAAGAAGGTGGGGGTGCTCTCGGGCGGGGAGAAAAGCCGGGTGGCCCTGGCCAAGATGATCGCCACCCCGGCCAACCTCCTCATCCTGGACGAACCCACCAACCACCTGGACATCCAATCCCAGGAGGTGCTCCAGGAGGCGATGCGCCAATACGACGGCTCCATCATCGTGGTTTCCCACAACCGCTATTTCGCCAACTCCTTTGTCTCCAAGGTTCTGGAGATCAAATCCGGCCACGGCACCATCTTTGACGGCAATATCGACTACTATCTCCACAAGATCCATGCCGAAGCGGCCCCCACCCCGCAAAAGGCCGCAGCCGCGCCCAAACCGGAACCAGGCAGCCCTAACCAGGAAAAGCAGACAAAAAAAGGCAAGGAATCCCGCAAGCTGCAGGCGGAACTGCGCCAGCAGAAAACCCGGGAGATCGCGCCGCTCAAAAAGATCGTCGACCGCGCCGAGCAGGAGATAGAGCAGCTGGAAACCAGAAAGGCCCAACTCGAACAGGCCATGGCCGATCCGGAGCTTTACAAGGATCAGGACCGCTTTGCCGAACTCAACAACGAATACACCGCACTCGGCCGGAAATTGAAAAGAACCTACGCGGAATGGGAGCAAACCCAGGCCAAGATGGAAGAGATCGAGGCCCGTTACGCCGGAGAGTGTGGAGATTGAATTTCCCCGCCGCAAATAAGCGCATCGCACTTGACCGGCGTCGCATTTGCCGGTATCTTCAACGCTTGTTTTCCAGTGCCCCCAGAGGGCTTACCCATCGTAAAAACGAACAGATAGCATATTTCCCTTTTTTATCCATTTCACTATTCCGGAGGCCCACAATGAAAAAAATCCACTCGGCTACAAAACTTGCCTGCACCCTCACCTGCGCCGCCATGCTGGCGTGCGCCCCGGCTGTTCTTGCCTCGGGCGGCGGGCACGATGCCCCGTCCGTGCCGGTCAAGAGCGCGGAAGCCACGGTCAAGGCGGCGATCAGCGGCAACGACCAGTTCACCGGCCACAACGACAGCCACCACTTCGACGGTTTCCAGACCGGCCAGGCTCCGACCCTCACCGTGGTCACCTGCTCCGATTCCCGGGTGCACACCCACCTGTTCGGCATGGAGCCGGACAACAACATCTTCGTGATCCGCAACATCGGCAATCAGGTCAAAAACGCCGAGGGCTCGGTTGATTACGGGGTGCGCCATCTGCCCACCAATATCCTCCTGATCATGGGTCACTCCAGCTGCGGCGCCATCAAGGCGGCCATGGGCGATTACTCCGGCGAGACCAAGGGCATCAAGGAAGAGCTGGACAACCTGAAACCGGTGATCGCGGCTGACGATAAGTCCGGCGACGCCAACGCCCGCTGGAGCAAGAACGTGGAGCGCAACGTGGACTACCAAGTCAAGACCGCCCTGGAACTGTACAAGGAAAAGATTGCGGCCAAGGAGCTGACCGTGGTCGGCGCGGTCTATGACTTCAACGACCACTACGGCAAGGGGCGCGGCAAGCTGGTCATCACCAACATCAACGGCGAGACCACCCCGAACAAGATCATGACCCATCCGGTGCTCAAGGAGCTGAGCCGGGGCGAGATCGTCAACCACATAGGCAGCTTGGCCCCGGCCCTTTAAGGCATGGACCATTCCATCCGCCTGCAGATCGAGGAGCGCGAGGCCACAGGCCTCGCGCCCTATGCCGCCCTAAGCCGCAACAGCAAAGGCAGGCTCCGGCCCGAAGAGGAATGCCCCATCCGGGGCGCTTACCAGCGGGATCGGGACCGGATCATCCACTGCAAGTCCTTCCGCCGCCTCAAGCATAAAACCCAGGTGTTCCTGGCCCCCACCGGCGACCACTACCGGACCCGGCTCACCCATGTGCTCGAAGTCAGCCAGATCGCCCGGACCATCTCCGTGGCCCTGCGGTTGAACGGCCATCTCACCGAGGCCATCGCCCTGGGCCATGATCTCGGCCACACCCCCTTTGGCCACGCAGGAGAAGCGGTACTGGACGAGCTCTACCCCCAGGGCTTCCGCCATTACGACCAGAGCCTGCGGGTGGTGAATATCCTGGAAAAAAAAGGCGAGGGACTCAACCTCACCGTTGAGGTGCTGGACGGCATTGCCAAGCACTCCAAGGGGAGACGCGAGATTCTGCCCAAGGATCTCTCCGAGCTGCCTTCCACCATGGAAGGCAGGGTGGTGCGCATCGCCGACATCATCGCCTATGTAAACCACGATCTCGACGATGCGGTGCGGGCCGGGATCATCAACGAGTCGCAAATCCCCGCCCATCTCCAGAAGCTGTTCGGCCCCACTCACTCGGGCCGGATCGGCACCATGGTCCATGATCTCGTGGTCCAGACCCTGAAAAACGGGGGGGAAACCCTGAGCATGACCCCGCATCTGCTGGAGGGCATCGGTGAACTGCGCTCCTTTCTTTTTGAAAACGTCTACGAAACCAACCGGGTGCACGACGACTTCATCAAGGCCAAAAAGGTGCTCCGCGAGCTGTACGAGTATTTCATCAACACGGACGACCACTGGGAAAAGGTCATCGACTATGACGAGACGACTCCGCGCGAGCAGATGGTCTGCGACTTCATAGCCGGCATGACCGACCGCTATGCCCTTGATCTCTATACCAATATCTTTCTTCCAAAACCCTGGAGTGTAATGTAACCGATGAGCGAAAACCCCTCCGCCGCGACCGGCGATCACGAGCTGGCCAAGGCCTACGAATTCAAAGAGGTTGAGGCCAGGTGGTACCAAAAATGGCTTGAGCAGAAGAACTTCCAGGCCACCATGGAGGAGGGTAAGCCCTCTTTTTCCATCGTCATCCCGCCGCCCAATGTCACCGGCGTTCTCCATGTGGGCCATGCCCTGAACAACACCATGCAGGATGTCCTGGTCCGCTACAAGCGGATGTGCGGCTACAACACCCTCTGGGTGCCCGGCACCGACCACGCGGGCATCGCCACCCAGAACGTGGTGGAGCGCCAGCTCGCCACCGAGGGCAAGAGCCGCCACGACCTCGGCCGCGCCCAGTTCATCGAGCGGGTCTGGCAGTGGCGCGAGGAAAAAGGCGGCACCATCATCAACCAGCTCAAGCACCTGGGCTGCTCCTGCGACTGGGACCGGGAACGCTTCACCATGGACGAGGGGCTGTCCAAGGCGGTGCGCACCGTGTTTGTTCGGCTCTACAAGGAAGGGCTGATCTATAAGGGCGATTAGATCGTCAACTGGTGCCCCCGCTGCAAAACCGCGCTCTCCGACGACGAGGTGGAGCACGAGGACACGGCGGGCAAGCTCTACCACATCCGCTACCCCTATGCCGACGGCTCCGGTCACGTGGTGGTCGCCACCACCCGGCCCGAGACCATGCTGGGCGACACCGCCGTGGCCGTGCACCCCGACGACGAGCGTTACAGCCACCTGAAAACAATCGGCATCAAGCTGCCCCTCACCGACCGCACCATCCCGGTGGTCTACGACCACCACGTGGAGCGGGAGTTCGGCACCGGGGCGCTCAAGGTCACCCCGTCCCACGACCGCAACGATTATGAGATCGGCTTGCGCCACAACCTCGAGCGCCTCAAGGTCATGGACGACTCGGGGATCATGAACGACGCAGCCAGCCCCTATGCCGGGCTGGACCGCTTTGCCTGCCGCAAGCAGATCGTCGCCGATCTGGAGGCCCAGGGATTCCTGGAAAAGATCGAAGAGTATGCCCACGCAGTGGGCCAGTGCTACCGCTGTAAAACCGTGGTCGAGCCCACCACCTCGCTGCAATGGTTCGTCTCGGTCAAGCCCCTGGCCGCGCAAGCCGTGGCCGCGGTGCGCGACGGGCGGACCGCCATCCATCCCAAGACCTGGTACAACACCTTCTACGCCTGGATGGACAACATCCGCGACTGGTGCATCTCCCGCCAGATCTGGTGGGGCCATCAGATCCCGGCATGGACCTGCGACGCTTGCTCCCACTTCATGGTTGAGGAGCACGCGCCTGGATCATGCGAAAAATGCGGCTCCGCCAAACTCACCCAGGAAACCGACGTGCTGGACACCTGGTTCTCCTCGGCCCTCTGGCCCTTCTCCACCCTGGGCTGGCCCGACGACACCAAGGAGCTGAAGCTCTTCTACCCCACCTCGGTGCTGATCACCTCCTTCGACATCCTCTTTTTCTGGGTGGCCAGGATGATGATGATGGGCATCCACATCATGGGCGAGGTGCCATTTAAGGACGTCTACCTCCACGCCCTGGTCCGCGACAAGCACGGCAAGAAGATGAGCAAGTCAACGGGCAATGTCATCGACCCCCTGGTGGTCATGGCCGAATACGGCACCGACGCCCTGCGCTTCACCCTCACCGCCTTTGCCGCCCAAGGCCGCGAGATCAAGCTCGCCGAGGAGCGCATCGAGGGCTACCGCCACTTCATCAACAAGATCTGGAACGCGGCCCGCTTCGCCCTCATGCACATCAAGGAGTGCGATCCCGCGATCAGCAAGGATATCGACCCCGCCGCCCTGCCCCTGGCCCACCGCTGGATTCTGCACCGGCTCAACCAAGCCATCACCGAGACACGCCAGGCCCTGGACGACTACCGCTTCAACGACGCCGCCTCGACCATCTACCAGTTCGTCTGGAATGAGTTCTGCGACTGGTACCTGGAATGGATCAAGTCCGACCTCTACGGCGACAACGCCACGGCCAAGGCCCAATCCCAGGCGGTGCTCCTGGCGGTGCTGGAAAACGTCCTCAAATTGCTCCACCCCATCACCCCCTTCGTCACCGAAGAGATCTGGCATGTGCTGCCCGGAGAGCGGACCAGCATCATGGTCGAAGCCTTCCCCACCCCGAACCCGGCCTGGGACGATGGTGAAGCCGCCGAGCTGGCCGCGCTCTTCATGGGCATCGTCGGCGGCATCCGCAACATCCGCAGCGAGGCCATGATCCATCCCTCCGCCGAGATCGAGGTGCTGATCGTCTGCCACGACGAAACCAAACACGCAGGGCTGACCTCCCTTGCCGGTTCCCTCAAGACCCTGACCCGAACCGGCACCATGGCCGTGCAAAAGGAAGGCACCCGGCCCAAGGGTGCGGCCTCCTATCTCTACACCGACATCGAAATCTTCGTGCCCCTGGCCGGACTGGTGGATGTGGACAAGGAGCAGGCCAAGCTCAAGAAGGATCAGGACAAGACCGAGGCTGAGCTGGCCCGTTGCCAAGGCAAGCTGGCCAATGAGAAGTTCATGGCCAACGCCCCGGAGGAGATAAAGGCCAAGGAGCGGGAAAAGGTTGCGGAGATGGAGGCCAAGCTGGAGAAGATCAAGGCCGGGATGGCCCGGTTGGCTGAGCTGCGCTGATATTTAGGGCGGATCACCTAATATAGCGGCACATCGACCCCACTGGATTACAACCTGTAGAAACCAACCAAAGGAAATTGGGGGGTGTCCCTAGTTTTCCACGGATTACTTGAGAAAAAGACTATGGCATCAATACTACCAATTAACTTAGAAGACCTGCTATACCTACGCAGCGTGGAATCATCTCGCGTGGAATTTAAAGCGTCCTGGGATGACAAATACACCGGGGCTCAAGTTATCCGCTCCATTTGCGCCTTTGCCAATGATTTCCAAAACCTTAACGGCGGGTACATTATCATCGGCGTTGCCGAGCAGGATGGCACAGCGGTATTGCCGCCGAAAGGGCTCACCCCTGCGGAAGTTGAGGCCGCGCAGCAATGGCTTCGCGGTCGATGCAACGTAATCGATCCAATCTATCAACCTTTACTCTCTCCTGAATTGGTCGACGGCAAGCATATCTTGGTTGTCTGGGCACCAGGTAGCCAGACACGGCCGCATCAAGCACCAGAATCGGTTGAGAAAGGGGCGGCTCGTAAATATTTCATCCGCCTTGGTTCCAGCACCGTCGACGCCGATTCCAAACCCGAGCTGAAAACCCAGCTCATTCAGCTGACCGCCAGGGTGCCTTTCGACGACCGGCGGGCACTCCAGGCGAGTGTTCTGGATATTCGCGAAACCAAGGTGCGAGAGTTTCTGCATGACATCGGCAGTGGTCTGGTTGATGAGCCAGACACCCGCACGATGTACCGCAATTTAAGGATCTCCGAACCAGTAAATGGCCATGATGCCCCGCGAAATGTGGGCTTGTTGTTTTTCAGCCAAAACCCGGAACAATGGTTTCCTGGGGCACACATTGAGGTAGTGCAGTTTGCTGCGGATACCTCCGGCAATGTCATGGAGGAAAAAAGCTTCGCGCAACGGCCTATACACGAACAGTTGAGAGAATGCTTGGCTTATCTGGAAAACCTCTCGGTGCGGCTGATTCAGAAATTGCCAAACCTTGCGCAAGCTGCCCATTGGGTCAGCTATCCTTCACTGGCATTGCGTGAGGCATTGGTCAATGCGGTGTATCACCGGTCTTATGAAGGCGAGCCGGAACCGATCAAGGTCTATCTATTCCCTGACCGGATGGAGATCATCAGCTATCCTGGACCGGTACCCGGTATCGAGCAAGATCACCTCGATGGAATGACAGCTCTGCCGCCGGTTCCGGCTCGCAATCGCCGTATTGGCGAGCTTCTCAAGGAGTTAAAACTCGCTGAAGCCCGTGGCACAGGTATTCCCAAAGTCAGAAGGGCCATGCAGCAGAACGGCTCGCCTCCACCACGGTTTGATTTCGATCATAGCCGCAGTTACTTCCGGGTAACCCTGCCGGCACATCCAGAATATGAGGCAATTCTGACGTTGCAGGACATTGCCAATCTTAAAGCGGTAGGTGATACAGAAGGAGCGTTGCAACGGTTAAAAGATGCCTACGCTAAAAGCCCGGCTGCCTTGGGACTTGGATTAGAACTGGCGAAGGAATATATCGCTCGGGATGACATTCATTCCGCGGAGACCGTGTACGAACAGTTCATGGCGACCAAGTCCATGCTGAATCCCGCGGCGCTGATCACGATCATTGCCTCCGCCTACCTGGACAAAAACCGGTCGAAGGAAGCGGTTACATGGTTGAATCGCCTACCCCGCCTAGATGCGATTAGCGATGCCTTCGCTGCGGCGGTTCAGGAAAAGCGGGCTGGGCGAATAGAGCAGTCACACCGCTATTTTGTGGCTGCAGGCGATGCGGTAATGGGTGATGTGAAGGCATTGCATGAGTTTGCCCAAGTGAAAATAAAACTGGCGGAAAAGGCAAAGCCAATTGGACGGCAAGCCAATTGGACGGCTTATAATCGACTGTTGGATGAAGCACGGGAGATGCTGCAGCGAGTAGTACAGATGGATGCCCCCCGCACCCGCCATGCCTGGGCGTGGTTTGACTTGGGGCGTGTACTAAAGTGGCGGCGCTCTCCATTGCAGGATATTCGCCATGCATTCCAGCAAGCGATAGAACTTGAACCCAATGAGAATCGTTTCAGAGAAGCATTGGACCGTCTGGAGGGCGGCCATGGCGCTAGTTGAATTGGAGGCATTTCAGTGAAAGCCCCGCACAGAATTCCGGGGACACCATGAACACAAAGTGCACAAAGGGGACGTTGTTGACTAGTTGACCATCTCTTGAAAATCAAGGACTTCCCCCCACCATATTTTTATTCCGTTATGCTTTACCTTAACAAACCTCCCCACCCAGCTCGAAATCTAGACAGACGAGACGAAAAAATATGGAGGTTGACAATGAGCCACACATGGCAATTACAAGAAGCAAAAAACAAGTTCAGCAATTTGGTTGAGCGCGCACAGCAGGAAGGCCCCCAGGTAGTCACAAAACATGGGAAGGAAACTGTCATCGTGCTGTCGGTGGACGATTACAAAAAGATCACCAAGCCAAAGGATAGTCTGGTTCAGTTTTTACAGAAATCTCCACTTGGTGACGTTGAGATGGATCTTTCCCGAAACAAAGGAACCACCCCATGAACATGCTGCGCTCAAAAGCCTGGCGGATCCTGACAGTTGCCATTCTCATTGCTATTGCCGGCTGCAATTCCGGCGAAATGGTGGTAACCATGACCCGCGATGAGATCCAGGCGCGGGTTGCCCCCCGGTTTCCCATCACCAAAAACTGGCTGGTCCTGAATGTCGCGCTCAGTGAGCCGGAGATTTTTCTGTCCGAGGGCGCCAATCAGATCGGAATCAATACGCGGGTGGAGCTGAACGTTCCCTTGCTCAAACCGATCACCGGATACCTGGGGATTGCGGCGGTGCCGCGTTACGATGCGGAATCCAAGGCGTTGTATCTCGATCAGGCCACGGTGGAACGGCTGGACCTGCCGGGACTCATGCCCGAGTTGCAAGACAAGGCCAGAGCCGCCATCGAATCCATCGCCCGGCAGGAACTCGCCAAACGCCCGATCTACGAGCTCAAGGGCAGGAATCTCAAGGAGATCACCGCAGCCTATATCCTGCGCGAGGTGCGGGTGCGAGACGGAAAACTACAGGCGACTTTTGCCCTACCGATGTAGCCCTAAGCGCCCCCTCCGGAGAGGGCCAATGGCTTTTCCCCTTGCGGCTCCGGGTAAACCCCTCTATTATAAAGACATGACTTTTTATCTCTATCCTTGGCTCACACAGGAGTAACGAAAGTGACCTCTTCAGACTTTTTCTCCCTGCTCAGCGCCGTAAGCCTTTTTGCCATTGCCATCGCCCTGGTGCCGACCTTCCTGCAGTTCCGGCGCACCTTGCAGAAGCTGGAGGTCTTTATCGAGGCCCTGAACCTGCATGTTGACCCGCTGTGCCGCTCCCTGACCGAGGCGGCCAATGAAATCCAGCTTCTCTCCATTTCCTTGGGCGATAAGGTGGAGAAAACGGATGCGGTCATCTATACCGCCCAGAAATCGGCGGAAACCCTGCTCTCCACCACCACCATGTTCAAGGACGCGGTACGCCCCTTTATCACCACGCTGGGCGGTTTCAGCGCCGGGATCATGGCCTTTTCGCAGTTCCTCAACCGATCACGGAAAACACCCAAAATAGGAGACTGATATGAGCAGAGACAATTGCGACAATTCCAGCACCGCAGTATTGGCCTTCCTGGCCGGCACCGTAGTGGGCGCAGCCATCGCCCTGTTGACCGCCCCGAAGACCGGGCAGGAGACCAGGGAAATGCTGGCCGATTATGGGGCCGAGCTGAAGGAACGGGCAAAGACCCTGCCCGATGATTTTCAGGAATACAAGGAAACCGCCATCGAGCGGAGCAAGGAGATGATCGCCAAGGGCAAGGAACTCATCAGCAGAGGCACGGACCTGGCTGCGCAAGGAAAGGAATTTCTCGACGAGAAAAAAAGAACCCTCAGCGAGGCCATCGAGGCCGGAAAGATCGCCATGCAGGAAGAGCGGGAAGCCCTGGCCCACAAGCTGGAGGACAAGGATTAGCCCTCAGCCTCAGCTTCTCGGGGCTGCCTCCCCTCCCTCGGAGTCTGCGCTTACCTGACGGGAGGGGATTGAGGGGTGGGTGACGTTGCAGACTGATTCCGCACCGGCAAGTTCCCCCACCTCCTAGCCTCCTCCCGCAAAAGGGAGAAGGAATTTACAAAAAAAGCGGCGATCTCATTGTTTTGAGACCGCCGCTTTTTTATTCACGCACTACACTCCCCTCACCGCTTGTTTTTCCGCACCTCGCCCGCCCTTCCGCCCCAATTCAGTTTGTTGCGCAGAATTTCAAAATAATCCTTCTGGGGCGAGCAGATAAGCCGCAGGGGTCTTTCCGAGGCCACCACCTCCAGGGTGTCGGCGGCCGACATCTCCCAGGCAGGCTGGCCATCGACAATGACCTTTACCTCGTTGGCCTGCTCGGCAAGCCGGGTGGTGAGACAAACCGCGGCAGGGAGAAGCACCGGGCGGCTTTCCAGCATGAACGGACAGATCGGCGTCACCAGGATGGATTGCAGGGCCGGATTGACGATGGGCCCCCCGGCGGAAAGGTTGTAGGCCGTGGAGCCCGTGGGCGTGGAAAAGATCAGCCCATCCGCCCGGTAGGTTGTGATGTACTCCTGATCGGCCCAGGTGCTCAGTTGAACCAACCGGTCGACGCTGCCCTTGCTGATCACGACATCGTTGAGGGCATAACGCCAGACAGAGGCCTCGCTGCCGCGATGGACCCTGGCCTTGAGCATCAGCCTTTCCTCGACAACAATCTGCCCGGCGAGAATCCTTTCCAAAACTTCGTAGCGCTCGCCCACCGCCACTTCGGTAAGGAATCCGAGATCGCCGAGATTCACCCCCACCACCGGCACCCGCAGCCGGCTGGCCTGGTCCGCCACATGGAGGAGGGTGCCGTCTCCACCCAGGATGATAAGCAGATCCATATCGTCGGCAATGGCATCGACCTCGGTGCCAATACCCCGCTCAGCCAACCAGGGAAGCAATTCCCTGCTCATCTCCAAGGCGGCGGCGGAATCCTTTTTGCAGATGACCCCAACCTTACGGATGTCCATCACAACTCCAATCTACTTGCCGGCGCCGGCGACCACCAGCCGACCAAGCTCGCAGGAGCGGTTGGTGGCGGCCTCGACCGCGTTGGTTACCAGAGCCCGGAAGGCCCCCTTTTCCAGCTCATGCAAACCGGCGATGGTTGTACCGCCGGGGGAGGTGACCATGGCCCGCAACTCGGCGGGATGCCTGGTGCCGTCCAGGGCCAGCAAAACCGAGCCAAGCACTGTTTGCAGGGCCAGACTCTGCGCCACGGGCCGGGCCAAGCCCACCTTGACCCCGGCATCGATGAGGGACTCGATAAAGGTAAAGACATAGGCCGGACCGCTGCCGCTCAAGCCGGTAACCGCGTCGAGATATGCCTCGTCCAGCACAAAGCTGACACCGACCGCATCAAAGATGCTGGTGGCCACGGCCAGATCCTCGGCACTCACCCCCTGGCCGGGGCTCAGGGCGGAGGCGCCCTTGAGCACGATGGCCGGGGTGTTGGGCATAACCCGGATCATCCGACAGCCGCGCCCGGAAACCGCGCCTTCCAGCACAGCCAAAGGGATGCCTGCGGCAATGGAGATAATCAGGTGGCTCGCGTTGATCTGTTCGCGGGAATCGCTGAGAACCGCGCCGATCACCTGCGGTTTTACCGCCAGGATGACAACCTTGCACTCCGCCCAGACAGAGGTAGCTTCCGACACCGCGGTAACATTATATTCCTTCTGCAACAGCGCCCGCCGGGCGCTGCTGGGATCGGCAACCAGAATCTGTCCGGCCTCGACAAGACCGGCCCCGGTGATCCCTTTGATCAGGGCTTCGGCCATCAGCCCCCCGCCGACAAAGCCAAGTTTTCCTAAAAAACCCATAGCGAACTCCTCATGGTTAAGCCAGGCCGGAGTTGAAAACCCGGCCATGACGGATCAACGATAATGACACTGCTGCATGGTACCAATTTCCCCCGCCATTGCAAGGAGGATTGACAGGTTCGCACAAAGCTCCGGTCACCGGGCGTAAAAAAACCCGCGGATGTTGAACATTCGCGGGTCGTTCCTCTCGAAAGAGGCTGGATCGTTCAGGCGAAGCAGGGTTGCCCGGCAAGTGCGATACTGGGGGGCAACAGATAGGAGAGCAGCTTGTCGCCAGCCTCCCTGGTGCTCACAACCACCTTTTCCAGCACCCGGTTGTCCCCTTCCTTCTTATAGGCAATCAGATCCCAGCGCTCGGGCTGGGCGGCAAGCTGTTTCATCAAGGAAAAATGATGGCCATGCCCGGATTTCCTGGTCACGACATGACCGAGCAGGGGAAAGCCCAACAGGGCCAGATCGCCGATCACGTCAAGGGTCTTGTGCCTGGCGAATTCATCGGCGAACCGCAGCCCCTCGGCATTGACTATGCCGTCATCGTCGATAACCACGGCGTTTTCCAGGGAACCGCCCAAGGCAAGCCCGCTCTGCCGGAGCTTTTCGACCTGATCCAAAAACCCGAAGGTTCTGGCCCCGGCAATCTCCTGGGCGAATTTCTGGGGATTCAGATCACTGGAAAAGGTCTGCTTCCGGATCAGGTGGTGGTTGAACTCGATCTCGCAGGTAACCTTGAACCCGTTATAGGGCAGAATCCTCACATAGGAATCGCCCTCGGAAAAAGAGATTTCCTTCTTCACCTTGAGCATCCACTTGCAGGCGTTCTGGCGGCGGCGGCCCACCCGTTTCAGCACATGGACAAAGGGACCGGCGCTGCCATCCATGATGGGCACCTCGGGGCCATCCAGCTCGACCACCGCGTTGTCGATGCCCATGCCGAAAAGCGCGGCCAGCAGATGCTCGGTGGTGGAGATCATCGCCTCGTCCTCGGTGGCGATGGTGGTGGCAAGCCGGGTGTCGATGATACGATCCATGAAGGCCGGGGTTGGCGCGGCCTGCGGCATATCACTGCGGACGAAACGAATCCCGCTGTTCTCCTCGCCGGGCAGAATGGAGAGGGTGGCAACCTTGCCGGAATGAAGGCCGATGCCGGCGAAACTTACCGGCCGTTTGATGGTGTGCTGTAAAGAATCCATATGATAAACACTCGTTTGTGGTCTGTGTGTATTTTGCAACGATAACGATACCGATAGTGGATTAGTGCAAGAAACAGACCACCACGGAAAAACAGGGGGCAAAAACATAAAGTTTATTTAATTTCGCTATGTTACAGACACAGGACACAAACGGCGCAAAACAGAGAGGAGCCAGACTGTTGCGAAAAACACACACCCCGAAAACATCCACTTCCGGGTGAGTATTTTTTCAGAACGCTCCTACCGAGGCTGCTCGCAGAGGTGATCGGCGATGAACCGATCGAAGCCCGGATCCATATGCAGTTCGATGGTCAGAGCCAGAATGGGAAACTCCCTGAAAAAAGGCCGGAGTTTGACAAAGTCCTTTTCCGTGGTGATCAGCGCCCGGGCTCCGCGTGCCTGGGCTACAGCGACAAGGGCGGCAACATCCTGCGCCGTATAGCCGTGATGGTCCTTGAACTCCTTGAACCCGGCAAGAGAAAATCCCTCCTGACGCAAGGTCTGGCGAAAGGAATCCGGGTTCGCGATCCCGGCAAAGGCAAACACCTCCATGTTTCTGGCCTCGGCAAGGGTGCAATCCTTCTCCGGTCTGCTGTGCCAGATGCCGCGAGGATGATACTCTCCCAGAAACACGGGTTTCCCGGGAAAAGCCCCCTGGAGCCAAAAAAGGAAATCCTTGACCCGGTTACGGTTGCCGCTGTCCACCCCGGTAATGACAAAGCCATGGGCCCGCTTCAGGGCGGAAAGCGGCTCCCGCAATTCACCGCCGGGAAAAACCCGGCCATTGCCAAGCAGGGTTCTGGCGCTGAACAAAACCAAATCAAGATCACGCTGTACGGCGAGATGCTGAAAGCCATCATCCATGACGATTCGGTTCACCCCGAACTCCTCGATGGCATGCCTTGCAACCACCGCCCTTTCAGCCCCGGTCAAAACCGGAACCCCGGGCAGCGCTTCGGCCAGCATAAAAGGCTCATCCCCGGCCATGTCCGGCGCAAGCAATGTGCTCGCGCCATCGGAAACAATATTCACCGTGCCGGAGGCCTTTCCGCCATAGCCACGGCTGACAATGGCAGGACGCAAGCCACTGGCCAGAAGCAAACGGGTTAGGTAACGCACCATGGGCGTTTTTCCGGTGCCCCCCAAAGTGAGGTTGCCGATGCTGACCACCGGCACCATCAACCGCTGGGATTTCAAAAAGATGTTTTTCCAGTACAAAAAGGCGCGCAGCACCATGACCAGGCTGTACATCGGCGAAAAAACACGCCCGACCAGAAACAGGACACCAAGCAGCTGCTTCATCCCCTCTCCTCCCGCGCCAAGACGCTGCGGATCAGCGCGAGATGCGCCCCGGTGACTCCGCGCCGTGCGGCAATCAGCTCCTGTCCCCGGCGCCCTGCCCGTTCCCGCTCGACGGAATCTCCCAACAAAAGAGAGAGGGCAGCGCAAAGCTCCTCTGCATCATGAACTTGCCTGGCCCCGCCCGCTGCCAGGAGATCGCGGCTGATTTCGGCAAAATCCTCCATGCACGGCCCGAACAAGACCGGCTTCCCATGCACCGCCGGCTCCAAGGGGTTATGCCCCCTTTCCTCCACCAGGCTACCGCCGACAAAGGCCACATCGCAGAGAGCGTACACCGATGCCAATTCCCCGAGGGTATCGAGGATCAGCACCGAACCCTCCCCTGCACCGGAAAGCGAACGGCGGAAGGCAGGAATACCCAGCCGGGCCGCCATGGCCGCAAGCTCGGCTCCCCGCTCCACGTTTCGCGGGGCCACGACCAGAAAAAGATTGGCAAAAGAGTGGGCAAGGCTTTGAAAGGCGGAAAAAACAAGCTCTTCCTCGCCCCGGTGGGTGCTGCCCGCCACCCACACCAAGGCCTGCTCCGGAATCCGCAACGCAGCCCGGTCAAGCCCTGCCTTGACACTACTTCCGGACAGGGCCGCGTCATATTTGAGATTGCCCAAAACCACCAGACGGGCTGGGTCAACCCCCAGCTGGCGCATGCTGACCGCGTCCTGCTCGGTCTGCATGGCAAGGGCCTGAAAAGAATTGAACAGCGGCCCGAAGAACCAGCGGAATCTTCGGTATCTGAGCAAAGAGCTTTCCGAAACCCGGCCATTGACCAGCAGTGATGGGATGTTCCGCCGGTTGAGTTCCCGCAAAAAATTGGGCCAAAAATCGGTCTCCACCAGAACAAAGAGATCCGGCCGCGCCCAGGAAAGCGACCGCCTTACACTCCACAGCAGATCAAAGGGAAAGGGGACAAAGCAATCAACATGTTCCTGGAGGGTGGTGCGAGCAAAAGACTCCCCAGCCCGGGTGGCCGAGGAAAAAAGGATGATCCCGTCAGGATAGCTTCGCCGCAGCTCCCGCACCAGATTCCGGGCGGAAGCCACCTCGCCCACGGACAGGGCATGCACCCAGATGCGGGGCATGTACGAACCGTCACCGCCGGAGCTCTCCCCAAGGGCAAACCCCAGCCGCTTGCCGGCACGGCTGCGGTACTTGGGGGTCAGTATAACTTTGACGAAAAGAAGCGGAGCGAATACAATCACCCCCACCGTCACAAACAGATTGTATAAAAAAACAGACACCATATTCATTATGAACCTAATCTTACTCCATCCCCGGGAACTGACCGGTCAGCACGTCACCCTGACCGGACGCCGCGCCGAACACATCCGCAAGATTCTCCGCGCCGCTGTCGGGGACAATCTCCGGGTCGGCATGCTGGGCGGGTTGCTCGGCACCGGCTGCATCCGGGAGATGGCCGGCAACAGCGTTGTCCTTGAGGTGCAACTCACCAGCGAACCGCCCCCATTCCCGCCCACCGACCTGATCCTGGCCGTGCCCCGCCCCATCATGCTGAAACGGGTCTTAGCCCAGGCAGTCTCCATGGGGGTGAGCCGGATCTTCCTGATCAACGCCAACCGGGTTGAAAAAAGCTTTTTCAGCTCCACCCTCATCCAGAGCAACGACTTTACGGAACCGCTGTGCCTTGGCCTTGAACAGGCCATGGACACCAGGCTGCCGGAGATCTCCGTCCACCCTCGCTTCCGGCCATTCGTGGAAGATTTGCTGCCCCAACTGCTCAGCGATTGTCCGATCCGGCTCCTCGCCCACCCGGAAGGCGACCAAACCATTGCCCAGGCAGCCGAAGGGTTGTCGGGACAGCCGGGTCAACGGGCAATCCTGGCCATCGGCCCGGAAGGGGGCTGGGTTGATTTTGAGGTGCAACGCTTCAAGGAACAAGGCTTTATGCCCTTCAGCCTCGGCGCCCGCATCCTCCGGGTCGACACAGCGGTCCCTGCCCTGCTGGCCCAGCTCAGCCTCCTGCGCCAGCTCCCCTAACACCGGAAGCCGTCTTCATCACCAGCCAAAACGCTGGCGAGCCCGCTCCACCAGCATGGTCAACTCTTTGAATCCCAAAGCATAGAGCGTCACCCCGTAGATCGCGCCTCCGGTTGCAACAGACACCACGAGCGCGGCAACACTTCCCGGGAAACTCGCCAGGGCAAAGGGGGCGAGGAGATAGTGCAACCCGGTCAGCCAGAGGGCCATGCCCAGGGAGGCGCCCAAAACCTTGCCCAACCCGGCAAAAAGATAGCGCAGGGAATATCCGCCGAGCTTCCGGTACAAGACCGTGCTCAGAAAAAGGAAGTTCAGAATCATGGCGCAGGAGATGGACAGGGCAAGGGCCTTGTGCTGCAAAAAGCCGATGGTAAGCCAGACCAGGAGCACGTTGACCGCCATGGTCAGAAAGCTGCCCAGCACCGGATAGCGGGTCTCATCCAGGGCGTAAAACACCGGCACCATGATCTTGACCGAGGAGTAGGCAAACAACCCCACGGCATAACAGGACAACGCCTCGGCGGTTCGCGTAGTGGCCAGGCTGTCAAAGCTGCCGTGCTGAAAAATGACCCGGGTGATGGGCTCGCCCAGCAACATCAACCCCACCGAGGCCGGAATGGTCAGGGAAAATGCCAGGGTCAGCGAGGAGGCATAGGTTTCCCGGAGCTTATCCATATCCTTCAACGCCGCATACCGGGCAATCACCGGCAGGGTCGCAGTGGAAAGCGCCACCCCGAAAAGCCCCACCGGCAGCCAAAACAGGCGAAAGGCGTAACTGAGCCAGGACAGACTCCCCTCGGCCAGGGAAGAGGCAAAATAGGTATTGATCAACACATTGATCTGCAAGGGCGCAAGGCCGATCACCGCCGGGGCCATGAGTTTCAGGATGCGACGCAGGCCGGGATGGCGGAGGTCAAGGTGCGGCATAAAAACGAATCCGGCCTTGAACAAGGCCGGGACTTGACAGCCAAGCTGGAGCAGGCCGCCGATCAGGGTGCCGATGGCCATGCCCACAATGGGCGGCTGACCGAAGCGGGGCATGAGCAGGGCAAAGCCGACACCGCCTACGATGGACCCGAGGTTGAAGAAGCCCGAGGCCAGGGCCGGGATGAAAAAACGGCCCCTGGTGTTCAGAATCCCCATCACCACGGAGGAAAGGGAGATAAAAATCAAAAAAGGGAACATGATCGTTGAAAGAAGCGTGGTGAGCGCGACTTTTCCCGGAATCGCCTCAAACTCGGCCTCGACCATGAAACCGACGATCTGCTCTGCAAAAATCACCCCCAACAGGGTAAGACAACTGAGCAGAATCCCGATAAAGACCAGGACATTGCCGGCCAGGGCCCAGGTCGCCTTTTCTCCCTTATTGGTTTCATAGTCGGAAAACACCGCGACAAAGGCGGCGCTCAAGGCGCCTTCGCCAAAGAGATCCCGCAGCAGATTGGGAATGCGGAAGGCCACCACGAATGCGTCAAAGGCAAAGCCCGCCCCGAAAAACGCGGCAAAAACCTGTTCCCGGACCAGACCCAGGATCCGACTGCACATCACGGCCACGCCGACCGTACCGGCGGATCTGGCTATTTTTCCCGTATCCTGGGAGGGTTTTTTCATGGCATTTACCAAAAAACGAGGGGATGCAGCCGGCAAAACACCTTGCCCGGCAACCAATATCGCAGACACGGCTTAAATTGTACCGACCAAAATAGCAGGTTGCCGGGAAGAAGACAACAGGCATTCCGATTAGCTGCTTGACTTCATTGGATTTTTCTTACTACTATGCGACAGACTTCAACCTGCCCCAAGGAGACAGCGCATGACAGCATACACCGGCGGCATACTGACCATCAGCGACAAGGGTTCGCGCGGAGAGCGGGAAGACACCAGCGGCCCTCAGTTGCAAGCAATGCTCATCGAACAGGGATTTTCCGTGGTGGCCTACACAATCGTCCCGGACGAAATCGCCCAAATACAGGAAACCCTCCGTGCCTGGGCGGATGAGAAGAAAATCGACCTGATCCTGAGCACCGGCGGCACCGGCGTTTCCCCCAGCGATCAGACCCCGGAGGCAACCCGGGCGATTCTTGACCGGGAGATCCCCGGCATCGGCGAAGCCATGCGCGCCGCCAGCCTGCAAAAAACCCCCAACGCCATCCTTTCCCGGGGCATCGCCGGGATCAGGAAACAGAGCCTGATCATCAACCTTCCGGGCAGCAAAAAAGCGGCCAAGGAGAACCTGGAGGCGGTGCTCCCCGCTTTGCAGCATGCCAT
>Ga0172380_10000799_pt1 | contig 57511 bp, 49 predicted proteins | sample Leawe162metaG_FD_119747 | JGI IMG/M metagenome (GOLD analysis project Ga0172380, IMG submission 119747) | Leachate microbial communities from a municipal landfill in Southern Ontario, Canada - Leachate well 162 metaG | ecosystem: Engineered > Solid waste > Landfill > Unclassified | place... | reverse complement strand
ATTGGAGTTGTGTTGTTTCCGAGAACACCCGCTGCACTATAATTAACGGCTAATGTAACGGCAACAACTTGAGAAACCATTGTGTTTTTTACTGTGTTGCTGCCCGGATTAACCCAATTCTGTGTTAAAGCACCTGAGGTTCCACCATTTGGTAAAAAATTCTTTACTGCAAGGGCAGATGTTAATTTTAATGTATAACCATTACCAACGCCAGAATTTCCAACTGTTAAACCTGATGGGAATGCTTGAGCGAAATATTGATCGCGAATTTGACCTGGTTGGCTGTTAGAAGGACTTCCCCATCCACCGATTGTGAATGTAGTATATCCATTTAAATCGCATGAAGGAATCTGATACCATTTTACGTTTAATTTAATCGATTTTGTGTCTGTTGTTGGTGTTGCTAAAACTAATTTTTGTTTAGCATTTGGAGAAGCTTTATGAACATAACGAGTACCTTGAGGAATCTGTACTTGCGCGGTAGCTGTAACTTCTGCATCACCAATTCCGTTATAAGATAAAGTAATCAATTGTGAACTGCCCGGTACGTTTGATAAAACTGTCGTATGATTTAACGAGCCGAGATTTGTTGTCAATGTAATTTCTACGCCTGTTAAATAATTTCCGAGAAGATCGAGTGCATAAGCATAAAAAGTAGCATTAACGCCTTGAGGAACAGAAATAGGAGAAGGCATTAAAATAAGCGTCTGAATTGGAGTTGCATTATTTGTGTGATTTGCTTCTACATCTGCTACAATCTGCAAAGCTCTAGCTTTAAGTGTAGCATTTTGAACTGTACTAATATCCAAACCATCAGAATAATGCCAAATCGAAATCTGAACTGCTGCTGCTTCGGTAGCTTCAGTAGAAAGAGCATCTGTATATGGCAATGGGATATGTGGATAGTAATGGTTTAAAATGTAAGTAATTTGGGAAGGAGTAGAACCTTCATCCCAATAATCTTCGTTTGTAGCTAATGGATTGCCAATATCTATACAAAAGAACTTTTCGTTATTTCCATTAAGAGTACCTTTGAAAGTACCTGCGTTAACGTTCATTTCATTAGCTGGATTTAGAGGATTTGTAAATTTAACTGTGGTAACTTTGTCAGTTCCTGTAACTTTAGCTATACTCGTGTAATCTGTAATTTTATTTACGTTTTTTAGTTGGGCTAGATTAAAGGACGAAATCCCTAACAAAAGTGCTATTGTTATCGTGAGCACTCTTAAAATCGGTTTCGGCTGTTTATTCATTGACTACTCCTTTGATTAAAAGTTTTCCAAAGAAGATGCAAGATAAATGCCATAAGATAGTAGCGATTTTGGGCTATTTTCGCAGGTTTTTTGAAGCTGGAAAAAATAAGGGTGTATCATTATGATACCCCGATTTATTTTGGGTCAATTATTTTTGACCTACTAAAAGTCTTAACCAACTCATAATTGCACTAAGATGGTTTAATAAGCAAGGCTACATTCTCTATATGATAAGTATGAGGAAACATATCGACCGGGCGGATTTTTATTAATTTATAACCACCCTCTACGAGCAGCTTAATATCACGTGCCTGTGTAGCGGGATTACAACTAATATATACTAATTTTCCTGGAGCCAATTCTAAAATATTGGTTATTGTTTTGGGGTTCATACCGCTTCGAGGTGGATCGGCTATTATAACATTGGGTTTTTTTAATCCCATACCTTGAATCAATGGAGTGAATGACTTATTCAAATCTGCTAATATCGGTTTGAAATTATCTATCTTATTTAGTTCAATATTTATTTTAGCATCTTCGATTGCCGGCTCTACGGATTCAAAACCATATATATACTTTACTCGCTCGGAAATAAATATCGGTATAGACCCCGCACCCGAATAAAGATCATAAACGATTTCATCTCCCTTGAAATCTGCAAAATCTAATGCGGTCTGATAAAGAGCTTCGGCTTGAAGCGGGTTGGTCTGGAAAAATGAATTAGCGCTTATCCTAAACTTTCCCTTTCCTATCGATTCATAAATAAATCCCGATCCTTTATAGACCTTTTCATACTCTCCGATTGCCACAGAAGATTTACGCGTACTTATGTTATTTATCAACGTAGTGATGTAAGGAAATCGGTCGGATAATTCATCAAAATATTTTTCTATTATCGGGTCTTCGCCATAAGTAACGAGATTAACCATAAAATCATCGAAATGGAATGATTGCTTTATAACAAGATTTTTAAGTAATCCTTCGCCGCTGCGAACAGAAAACACCTTTGTATCTCTGCTTTTGAAAAATTCGCGTGTGAAATTTAGTATATCATTACTCTTTTCCGATTGGAGATAGCACTTTTCTATATCTATTACTTTATCATAAACACCCGGTACGTGGAAGCCGAGCGCAAAATTGCGGTCCAATATTTCACCTTCGATGCTGAGTTCTTCAATCGTCAAAAACCGTTTATCGGCAAATGAAAATTCCATTTTATTGCGATAGAATTGAGTTAATCCCGATTGCATTATAGGTAGAATTTCAAAATCACTAAGTCCGCCTATTCTTTCAAAAACATCTTCCACCTGCTCCTGCTTGTAAGAGAGTTGTTTTTCATACGATAAATCCTGCTGTTTACATCCACCGCATGTATTAAAATGCTTACAGAATTTTTCTTTTCGATATGGAGATGGTTCGAGAATTTGCTCTACCGATGCCTCAGCATAATTATGCTTAATTTTTTTTATTTTGGCGATTACCCTATCGCCCGGAAGCGATTTATCTATAAAATAAACAAATCCATCTACTTTCGATATTCCTTTTCCTTCAAATGCGTAGTCGGTAATCTCAAGTTCTATTAATTCACCCTTTTTCATTTTTTCCTAAGTATTAGTGATTTGAATCCGATAAACTTATCAGCACCATGCCTTAAATATGCGTTGGTCTCGTGACTTATCTTATTTATCAATTTTTTATAATATGTTTTTTCATCTTTGCTCATTTCATCGTACTGAACGTCCAACATTGCTCTATTCTTATTAAAATAGATATGAAGGGTCGGGGTTAAATCGATTTCTTGGATTACTTCAAAGCCGCGCTCGATATAATAATTGTTTAATTCCTCATGGAATAAGGGCATCATAGATGAAGTATCAAAAATATTTTTTACGAATGGAGGGCAATCTTTTTGAAGAGTTGTTATTTCGCCAACCGAAAAAATCCCATCTGTTTTTAATATGCGCTTAAATTCTTTAATTATTTTATTCCGCTTAATAGAGGATACGGATGCTTGCGCATAAATATAATCAAATTCATCTTTTACGAAATCTGTATTATCAAACTCCATCAGACTTACTAATATTTTGTCTTTAGTTTCGATGAGCATATTGGCGTTTAATTGTGATTCATAATCTTCCACAATCAGACTGCATTCTAAGCTGAATTTTTCTGATAGATGCATCGCAATCTTTTCGCTTGAAGAGCCGACAACTAAAAGTTTCTTTCCTGCCTCTGGTTCATTTTCTAAAAAGAATGCCTTTAATTGCGAAAGCTGCTTATCTAATCCGGGTAATAGTATCATAATATTCTTATCTTTTTTTAATCAATAAATAAATGTAAACAACTTATCTAATTAATTGTATATTTTTCGAGATTATGAAAAAAAATCCAATAATACTCTTAACTATTTACCGTGCCACACAAGTGCATATCTACCGACATTAGGTTCTCCGGCAATAAATGTTTCAAATCCATTTGTCCATACTAAATCGAAGTACGTTTGTTCATCAAATGAATTTAATTTATATGCTTTCTGGTTCCATGAATCTCCTTCAGAAAAATAAAACTTATTAAATGGACCAACAGCCAACAAATAATTCCGATTTATACCTGACATGACATAAATTTGTTGAGGAATGAAAAATATTTGTTCCCAATAACTATCTTTATAAAGCCATACTCCCCCAACACCACAAGAATAAAGTTTATTGTCAATATTTCTTAATCTATAATTACCAATCTTTCTTGAACCATCCGCAATTCGGTTTGAATCCATTAAATTCCAACTATTAAAATCACCAGCAATATGGTAGTGAGTCTCGCCTCGTAACCCATATTTATTTCCTAATAAATGAATTTTTTTATTGTAATAAATCATATTAATAAAGAAAAATGCTTCGTTATATTCTAAATTTACATTTACTTTAAAATAATTCTTCTCCCATTTACCGTTAATATATTTTAAAATTAATCCATTCCTTCCACATGCCCATAAATTGCCCTCGTCATCTTTTGTAATATCCAATAATTGGTCATCAAATTCCTCGGCATATCTTCTCCATTTTAATCCATCATAATGTCCTATAAATGATTTTGTGCCCGAGTATCCTACAGCCCATAAATCACTGCTTGAGCTACCGTCTAATGCATCAACTCTCATTCCTCCCAAATCTCCGTATATATTACTTTCCTGCCAAGTTTTTCCATCATAATGCCATAATAATCCTCTTGCTACATCACTTCGGCAAACCAACCAGATATCCTTTGGAGAAAATGCTTTGAAGTTCCGAGGCATTAATTGAATAGCTGTTCCATCCGGTCTTAATGTATCTACTGTCCAACTCATCTCGTCAGGAGTTTTTATTCTTGCTTCCGGTTCTGTTGTGCTTTTATCACATGATATTATTATTACACTAAAAAGAAGTAATAATATTTTTATTATATTTTTCATTTTCTCCTCAGGTTTATTCAGTGTAATTATTTAATTAGCATCATTTTCTTTGATTCAAAATACCTGCCGGTTTTTATAGCGTAGATATATACTCCGCTTGGAAGATTTCTCCCATTAAACCTTATTTCATAATTTCCATCCAATTGAAATCTATTCACTAATTCGGCAACCTCTTTTCCAATCAAATCATATACTTTGATTTCTAATTGAGTAGCCTCAGGAATTGAATACCTTATAACTGTCTCAGGATTGAATGGGTTAGGATAATTATCTATACTATATGTAACAGCTATTTCGTTTAATTTTCTTTCTCCTATCTTATACATATCTCCATAAACCTTAGACCAGTATGTGTCTTGATAACTTTCGTTTCCTGAATAATAACCTTTGACCTCATATTCTATTTCTGTTCCGTCTTTCCATACATTAAGAATACAATCATTATCTGTATAGGTATGAATTCCAAAATTTACAGTCCCAATGTGAACGGGTGTGGTCCATACTCCAGCATTTCTATTCCTTCTCCAAATTTGGTAGTTTGTTGCGTATGGATTATCGTTCCAATTAATTACTATGGGAGAGCCAATTGTAGTTCCAAAAGTGACTGATTCACCCAATCCACTAAGTTGGTATGAATATTCAGCCGTATAATTATCTAGATGTGTTGTTAAATTTGATAATACAATTGTAGAAGAATTACTATAATAATTGCCATTTGACTTCCATTGAGAAAATGTACATGTAAAATTAGAATCACTTAAATTTGGCGCAGTAATTGTATAAGAAGAAATATCATCATAAAACTTAAGATATGATGAAGTTGGACATGTATAATTAGTACCACCAATTGTTATGTAACTGTCTGGCACATTTGTACTAAAATTCGTATTCAATTCCTTAGCGAAAACTGCTTTTGCAGTATATGTATATGGATCTTCAAATACCCTTTCTAATGATGGATAACTATCGTCCCAACTTCTCCAAATTCTTTTATAATCATCTATTATTTGATTATTAATTGCAGTGGCTACATGAGGAAAGGTATAATAATCTCTTGCTAAGGTTATTCCGGAATAACCAACATTAGTTAATGTTTGTCCATTAAACATAATGTTTCCAATTGCTGTAGCACGATCTGAACCAAAGTCATTTTTTAATGTAATATTAAATGAAGACCAAGGTGTAGGCCCTGATAATGTATATCCACATAAAGATGATACTGTTGGGGTGCTACATGTGTTTGTTCTTGTATTATACCTAAACGTAATATCTCCATAATCTCCAGACCCTGAATAGGAAATTCTAAAAAGAAGATTCTCTATTTTAATAAAGTAAGTTCCTCCTGCTTCTAAAGATGAAAATGTTGGATTAGGAACTGTATTATCTCCTATATCTGCCGCCCCGTTTACTCCATCTATAAATTCTGTAAAACTAGTGAGGGTTATTCCTGAACGATATTCTTCAAATATTTTTGTAATGGAGTCTAACTTATAAATTTTTATAACACTTTCGACAGGATATTCAATTCCATTTGCATCGTAATAAATTCTAAATCCAAGTTCCCATCTCATTGCTTTAGTTTCATTTGGGTCAATAAATAGAAGAAATAAAAGCGCAATTGCAAATAACTTTTTAATATTATCCTCAATTAAAATTAATAATTAGTTGTAATTATTAAGCAGCTATATTTTTTTCTAAAGGGAAGCGGCCTTTAGTAATAACAATAAAGGAGTATATTAATCTAGCTGCCTATAAAAAATATTTTTTTTGAACTGTATGATTGTTTTCGAATTCTCTTAAATCCTCCTTTAGTTTAATAAAAATTAATTCACCATAAGATAGAATGGAATTATTATATAGAAATAATTAAATACCACAGATTTTAGATAACTAAAAATAATGTAATGAATATTAATTGAAAAAATTAGGTAAAAATTTTGACACTTTTTTGTTCACTATCTTATTAAATTATAAAGAGGATTGGATGCTTTTCTATAAGAAGCAAATATATTAGCAACTTTCGGGGGGATAGATGCATCTAATTTTAATCGATTAATAAATGTAAACAACTTATCTAATTAATTGTATATTTTTAGAAACCAAATTGAATATTATATGAAAAAGATACTAATACCAATCGCACTAATATTTACTTTTATCTCCTGCCAAGAAAAATTCCCGATTTTAGATAGCTGGGGTTCAAAAAATTATAATCTCGTGAATCAGGATGGGGATAAGGTAATCTTCCCGCATGCACTTAAAGGGAAGGTCTCACTCGTAACTTATATATTTACTAACTGTCCCGATATCTGTCCTCTTACTACTAATAATATGCGGCTCATTCAAGAAAGAATGAAAAAGGAGGGGATTAATCATGTCGATCTTTATTCTATCAGCTTCGATCCTGAAGTAGATACTCCTCCTGTACTTAAAAAATTCGCCGAAATGAGAGACCTCAATTTATCTAATTGGCAGTTCCTTACCGGAGACAAAAAAGAGATTGACGATTTGATTCATCAGATAGGTGTATTTGCAGTTAAAGGGGATTCGACTGTTTTTGAAGATGGAAAGACGATCTATTATTACGTTCACACCGATAGGATTTCACTTGTGGATAAGGAAGGAAAAATTAGGAAAAATTATCCCGGAAGTACTACTAATATTGATGAAGTAATTAATGACCTAAAAGATTTTAACGAATAAAGGAGTTGAAAAAAATGAAAAAACTATTATTAACTTTATTGGCAATAACAGTAATAACCGCATGCAGTACAGAGAAAAAAGAAGAAGTAAAAACAGAAGCTCCTGTTGTGGTTGAAAAAACTTCGACTAATTTAGAAATTGTAAATGGATGGATTAGACCATCATCAAAAGGAACGAACACCGCTTTCTTTTTTGATGCAGTGAATGGAACTGATTTGGATGATACTTTGCTTACGGTAGAATCTGATATAGCCGAAGTAGTTCAGGTACATGAAACCTATCAAGCCGACAAGGGAATGATGGGAATGAGAGAAGTAAAAGGTGTAGCAATTCCGAAAGGCACTACCGTTAATTTTAAGCCGCGCGGACTTCATATAATGTTGATAAAACTAAAACATGACGTAAAGACCGGAGAAGAATATAAATTGAAATTGAATTTTGCAAAAAATGGAAGTTTAGAAATCACCGCTCCCGTAAAAGATATGCTAATGAAACAAACTATGGGCGAGCATAAACACTAATTTTTTATCAAATGAGAATATCTATATTGAAATTATTTCTTATAATTCATTAGAAACATTTAAGGTAATAATATGAGTTGGATTATTGGAGTAATAGGAAAAGATAAAGATAATCTAAAAGAAAAAATATTATCTCTCTCTCCTGAAACAATTATTGAATTTGAAGAAAATGATCTTTTTATTAAGTCCGGTGGAAATAGCCGGACTTGCTTTTTTTCACAAACCGAAAACAACAACGAAAGATTTCTTGCTGTTGGTGTGGGAATTGAAATATCCTCCAAACAAAATACAATTCTTGATTCAACTACATGGGCAAATTTTAAGGACTTGCAACAAATACAAGAATTAAATGGGCATTTCGTTCTAATTCGATGGAATGAAAACGAGCTAAAAATTTTCACCGATATATTGGGTTTAAGAGATATCTTCATACATAAGTATTCCGAAGGTACATTCATCTTCTCTACCCGGGCTGACTGGCTGGCAAAGATAATTAAACCAAAACTTGATATAAGGCAATTTGGTAGCCGATGGCTGTTATTCAATCAGATATCTTCAAAGAGTGTTTTTGAAGGAATTGAACGTGTTTGTTGCGGTTCGAAGATAGAAATTAATCGCGGTAATTATCAACTAAGTAAGACCGATTATAAATGGCAGCCATCTTTTCAAGGTTCAAACTATTCATTAGAAAATTTTTCCTCTACTTTGGATAATCTATGTTTATTGCCTTTTACTAATAATAAAAAGATTTCTATAAGCTTATCCGGGGGAATGGATTCTCGTGTTATACTTTCTTATCTGCTTAAAAGCGAAAATAAAAATTGGGACAGTCATACCTTTGGTGATATAAATCATCCCGACTCCTTAATTGCAAATCAGATTTCTAATAAATTGAAAATTCCCCATGAACAGATTAATCTTTCTTTTCCAACTTCAATTGATGAATGTCTTAAGGGTATAAAAGATTATACTTCTCAGACAATAGTTAATAATGCTGCTTCGGGATTTATACAATTACGAAATTATAATTCATTATCTAATCGTAACGATATAATAATTGATGGAGGTTTCGGAGAAATTTGGAGACGAGAGTTTTTTAATCGCCTTTTTATTACAGGTAAAAGTTCATTAAAAAGTAAGAATGCAAAAGAAATTATAAGAAACTTAACAATTCATAGAGCGGACATTTTTAATGAAGATGTGAAAAAAATAATGCTTGATGGAAGCATTGATCAGATTAATAATGTTTTTTCAGAACTACCGGATATGGAATTAATTGGTTTAGAAAATTTTATTGATCTATTTGCTTTGAAAACGAGATTAGTCAATTTTTACTCTTACGAACAACCGAGATTAGATAATATTGTAACAAGCTATATGCCTTTCGTTCAACCCATTTTGTTAAAAAATCTTTTTAATGTTAGTTTAAGTCAGCGCAAAAATGGTAAATTATTTAAAAATCTTATTGAAAAAAATTTTCCATCTCTTAAATCATTCCAACTGGCAAAAGGAGAAAACAGTTACCCATTTCGATTAAATACTCTTCAATCGCGAATATGGAATGCGGCTTACAAAAAAATCGGTTTGAAATTATATCATGAGAGCAATTCTAAGAAATTAATCGATTTATTAAATCCATACATACTTGATGCGATTAATTCCAAGAAGGTTATAGATAGTGAATATTATAACGTTCCGAAGTTAAATAAACTCTCTGATTCTTTGCGAAAAAAAGAAATGAATCAGAACGATATTCATGAAATAGATTGGTGGCTTGCTTTCGAGCTATTCCGAGAGAGCATCACTCAAGAATAATAATTTAATATCTATAAGTGCAAAAATTTTTACACTTTTTCATATTTTAAATATCGGCTCCGAAGCGAAGCCGATTAAATGAAAAACATTTTAGAAATTTTAAGAAGCTTTTAAATAGTTATTATAACTGGTAATTAATAATTGTTGTTTTTGATTTTTTGCGAGGTTTACAATTGTCTCAATTTTTTCTGCTGTTTCATCACTCGTCCATTCTTCACCGCATTGTGAACAAACTTTCGCTGGCACATCTCTTACTAAGACAACTCCGAATTTATAATCAACGGTGAAATTGGTTGTAGAATCAATTTTTATTCCTCCACATAAAGGACAAATATCTTTTCCCATTATCTTCTCCTTTTTGTAAAATTTATATCAAACATATCTAATGAAGGTTCGTATGTAGTTATAATATAAACTTTATTATTGACTTCATCAAAAGCTACAACCAAATGTAGATGCCGGTTGCCTATTTTTTTATGAATCAAATAACTTTTATATGGTTTATCTCCAGGATAACTTTTAATTATATCTCCCTCCAATATAATTTTTTTTATATTTTCTCTGGAAATATCCCTCTCAAGCATTCGTTGAAGAGCGTGCTTACGCCATTCAATACTATTTTGTCTAACTGCTTCTTTTATTGCGTCAATTTCCATATGCCCAATATTTAAATGTGCTATTATCTATTCTGCGGCGGGGGAACCCATTTGTGCCCATTCTTCTTCCGATGGTCCATATATCCCCGGCACTTTTAGCCCCAATTGACGCATTAATACAGTCAACTGAGCACGGTGATGTATTTCATGCTTAATAAGTACATTAAGTGTCATTCCGTTTTTCCACATCTCGCCATACAAATTGATTTCTACTTCCAAATCAGAATCTGCCCATGTATCCTTAATTTGATTATATAGAGAATCTGACGCTTTTCCATAAGCGGCAATAATTTCTTCTACTCTTGAGGGAATTGGAGCGTCTTCGGCTGGTGCCTCTAATTTTAATCCTGTTCGAGACATAAGTTCATTAATTGTCAAAACTATATGCCAGGCTAAGCGACCCGGAGTTCTTTTATAATTTGGAATTTGCTTGATTAAGGATTCGTCCGTTAATTCTGAAAATACTTTTATTGTACCTTCACTTTCGTTTTTCCATTCTGCTAAAAAATCTTCAATTCTTCTATACATAAAGCCCTCGCTAATTTATATGTTTCATCCCGCCAATGAATTCAATATAATTAATGGTAGGATGATAATTATGATTTAAGTGATTCGATTTTTTTTGTCGTTTTTTCTTTAAACTCCTCAAGTGTTTCTTCGCTCAACATTTTGAAAGCATCATCACGAAGTTTTCCCCATTTATCATGAACCGGACATGGGTTATCAGATGAACAACCCGGAAAACCAAGAACACACGTTTCAAAAACTTCCATTCCATCTATTGCTTTAACTATATCTACCAACCTAATATCTTTTGGATTTTTGGCAAGGAAGAATCCACCAGATTTTCCTTTCTTGGAGCCAACGATACCACTATCGGTAAGTATCTGCAACATCTTAGTGACAAATTCTTTTGGAACTATCATCTCTTTTGAAATTTCTTCCGCATTCCAAACTTGCTTTTCCTCTTTAATCGATAAAAATAAAACTGCTTGAACTGCAAGCTCGCATTTTTTGGAAAAAATAACTGTCATCTTACTTCCGTTTTTTGATACAGTAAATTAATTAATGTATAGCATATTGACAATAAGATCATTTTAAAAAATAAAAACCGCCCTTAAAGGCGGCTTCTTTAGAATTTATTTCTGATTAATACTCATAGGATCGATTATCCCTCACCACTATTCGTAAAATCATTTTAACGAGCTGAAAGAGAAGGGCTGAACTTAATTGGTAATATTACTTCTTCCACTTTTACTTTTATTACTCCTCGCTTTATCATTTTAAGTGCAGCCGCAGTACCTTGCGAAAGGTCTAAATCTCTTCCATCAATATAAGGACCTCTATCGTTTATTCTAACGAATGCGCTCCTTCCATTGCGAGGATTAGTTACCAATAACATTGTACCGAATGGCAATTCCTTATGAGCTGCCGTTAAAGCCATCTGGTCATATACTTCTCCATTTGCCGTGGTTCTGCCATGGAATCCGGGTCCGTACCAAGATGCAGTCATAGTACCCATCTCAACCATCTTGGCTGATGATGCTTCTATTTCTGTTGCTGCAGGTGTTGCCTCTGCTTTTGCATCTACTGTTGTTTCTGTTTTTACGCCGTTCTCAGTTTCAGTATTAGTCTCTTTTGTATCAATAAAATTTCCGGCGGTTATCATATATAAGAACATAAATATATTTAAAAATAAATAACGCAATAATACCTCTTGTTAGTTATACTTAACGATTAATTTAAAACTATGGAATACTAGGTGGTTAGTTTTTTTCTTTGTGCGGTTGTGAGTGCACAATTTGATTGTAAGGAAAAACGTGATACTGAGGGCGTATGTATCTCGTGTCTTTTTCCTATGATGAAATATGTGTTGTTTCTAATGTTCATTTAAGTTTGTATATTTTCATTTGTGTTTGATTCAGCAACAAAGTTAAGTAAAAAAATATATATTTGGAAAGTATTTACAAAAGAAAAATTACTGACCTAACCCAATAGTGGCTTTAACGTCCAAATTAGAGCATTTTGAGAAAATTTTTTTACATTAAATTTTAAGCAAAAAGAGTAGTTATGACCCGAATTTTATTTTTTCTTCTTTTCACCTCTCTAATAATTGCGCAGAATAAGGACTCGGTTAAGACTTATTACTTCGATGATATTGTGATTAAAAGCGGCTTGGTTATAGAACCAAAAACTGTAACCGAAATTAATTTAGAAAGCATTCAGAAATCTGATGCGGCATCAATTCTTGAACTCGGGAAATATATTCCTTCGATAAAAACACAAACTAACTCAAGAGGTGAAAGTTTATTCTTTATAAGAGGTGCCGGTGAAAGACAAGTCTCCCTTTTATTCGATGGTGTGCAATTAAATATTCCCTGGGATAATAGAATTGATCTTGGCTTGGTGCCGACTGAGGCATTATCCGAAATTTATATTACACGTGGAATCCCTTCGGTAATTTATGGCGCAAATAATATAGCAGGTGTAATTAATATTGAATCACAAAATCCCCTTTCGCCCGGTTCAACCAATAGGATTAATCTTCAAGCGGGCGATAATAATTATCAACGTTTATCGGGAATGTATTCAAATAGAATTGATAATTTCGGTTATCTCGTTTCTGTATCATATAAAAAAAGTGACGGATATTCACTTCCTGGATCATTTTCAGCTGTCGAGAATCCGGGCAAAAGACGTCTTAATAGCCAAAGTAATTCCTTTTCATCTTTCGGTAGATTTGGATATAAATTAAATGATAACTCTAATATTAATTTTTCGCTCTCTTATATCACAGCCGAAAAGGGTGTGCCTTCGGAAATTAATGTAAGCAAACCACGTTATTGGAAATACCCCGAATGGAAAAAACTTACAGGTAATCTATTCGGCAATTATAACTTTAATAATGCATCTGCTTCTTCTATAATCTATTCTCTTTCTGTTTCTTCATTTAATATGCTGATTGATCAATATAAGGATAAGTCATTTTCTACAATAGATGAAGTCGAAATAAATAAAGACCGGATAATTTCGGGTAGAGTAATTTATAAGCAATCTCTAAGTGAAAACTCACTTTTGAAAGCATCTTTCAATGGATTTACAACTGAGCATAAAGAAAGTTTTCTCTCTTCTGGATATACTGATTTTATTTATACTCAGAATTTGTTAAGTGCCGGATTAGAATTAGAACAGATTATAAGCGACTTCATTTTAATCGGTGGTGCAAGTTACGATTACTATTCTACACCAAAGACGGGCGATAAACCATCTGATAAATCGGTCGATGATTTTTCTCTTAATCTTTCGGCTATATATAATCTTGATAGTAAACTAAATGCGGCTATAAGTATCGGACGTAAAACTCGATTCCCCACTTTAAGAGAGAAATTTTCAGGTGCTCTGGGTAAGTTTGTCTCTAATCCTTCGCTTAAAGCTGAATCGGCTATTTCGTCTGAATTAAGTTTGGATTATAAACACCAATACGGAAAAGCAGGACTTAATTTATTCCTAACTTATATGGATAATGGAATTGTACGCGAAAGTCTAAGCGGGGGAATGTTCAAAAGGATTAATGAAGACAAAATGAGAATCTTCGGAATGGAGATATTTGGGGATCACCAATTAACTTCTCAAATTAATTTTGGTTACTCTTTTTCAATACTAAATTCCTATGCAAAAAATGCTGCGGGCGAATATTCTGATACGTTAGAATACAAACCGGAATTTCTTTCTGCCCTTAATCTTTCTTATAAGCCAATTAATCAACTTGAGTTACTCATCGAGGGAAATTACACCGGTAATGAATTCGGATTTCAGGGGGGAAATACTTACATACAAAAACTTCCTGACTATTTTATTCTCAATGCTCGAGTGGCTTATGATTTTTATTTCGCTTCTAAGTATAATTTGGAGTTATTTTTAAGAGTTAATAATATTTTTGATAAGTTATATTATACGCAATGGGGTTTGCCAGATGCAGGAAGAGAATTTAGAATCGGTCTATCATTAAATGCTAATTAAATACGTGCTCGAATTAATATAAAATATAATCTATGAAATCAATCGCATGCTTTATCCCTTTCGAAGACGAGAGGGTTATAAATTCATTAAAAAAATATCCCGAAATAAAATCAGTTACAGCAATTAATGATTTTAGTTCAAAGACTATGAAAAGAATCGCCGTTGGAAACATCGATTATATATTACTACTCTTGAAACCCGCGGAAATTGATATTCACGCTAATTTTATTCAACGATATGTATCAATTGCTGAATCCACAAATGCTAAATTTATTTATTCAGATTATCTTGAGAAAAAAGATGCAGTTACAAAGCATCCATTAATCGATTATCAAGAAGGAAGCGTTCGTGATGATTTTGATTTCGGTTATTTTGTTTTAATAGATAGAAATGTTTTTAAGTGTGCCGCAGAATCAATAAATGATGATTATAAATTCGCAGGACTATATTTAACAAGATTATTGATTTCGCTTGATTATGAAATGATACGCATTCCGGAATTTCTTTATACTGCTTCCGAAAAGGATACTCGGCTCTCGGGCGAAAAACAGTTCGATTATGTTAACTCGTGCAATCGCGATTATCAAATAGAAATGGAAAAAGCATTTACAGAGTATCTTAAAAAATCGGGTGCATTTCTTAAGCCTGATTTTCAAGATGTAAATTTCGATTCCTCTTTTGATATCAAGGCATCTGTAACAATTCCGGTTAAAAATAGAGTAAATACAATTAAGGATGCGATCGATTCAGCATTATCTCAAAAATGTAATTTTAATTACAACGTAATTGTAGTGGATAATTATTCAACTGACGGTACATCCGAATTATTAAATGAATACACTAAAAATAATCCAAAATTAATACATCTTATTCCTGAAGAGAAAGATTTAGAGATAGGTGGCTGTTGGAATTATGCAATCAATCACAAAAGTTGTGGAAAGTTTGCCGTACAATTAGATAGCGATGATCTTTATAATAACGAAAATGCTTTGCAAAAAATCATAGATAAGTTTTATGAATCTAAATGTGGAATGGTAATCGGAAGTTATTTAATGACAAATTTTGACTTAAAAGAATTGCCGCCCGGATTAATAGATCATAAAGAATGGAGCTCTGATAACGGATTTAATAATGCACTTCGTATCAATGGACTTGGTGCTCCAAGAGCATTTTATACTCCTATATTAAGAGAGGTTGGAATACCAAACGTGAGTTATGGAGAAGATTATTATCTTGGAATTACAATTTCAGGGAGTTATAAAATCGGTAGAATTTATGAACCAGTTTATTTATGCCGAAGGTGGGAAGGTAATTCCGATGCCGCTCTTGATATCGCTTCGGTAAATAAAAATAATTATTATAAAGATAAACTTAGGACTTTTGAATTAAGGAAAAGAAAAATCTCTAATGGCACTAAAAGATCTAATTAAAAGAAAAGACACGAACAAAATATTCGATTCTGAATTTGATACTAAAATAAAACTATTATTTAGCGATCAAAAAAAGGAGTGGGAGTTTTGCGGAAACAATTACTCTGCTTTAGATCAAGTGAGAATTAAAGAGATCCCTTTTGATGGTTTTTCTATACACGTTCAATTTAATCCTAATAGAATGATTTCTACATCGGCAGATACGGACGACGAAGCAATAAAAAAAAGAGAGTGTTTTCTTTGTAATCTTCCCGCCGAACAAAGAAAAGTTATTTTTAATAAACGTTTTGATTTACTTGTAAATCCATATCCAATCTTCAAAGAGCACTTCACCATTATTAAAAGGAAACATCAGCCGCAAACAATAATCGGAAACTTTGAAACGCTATTAGATTTGACAAAAAGTATGGGGAATGACTATACGCTATTTTATAACGGTCCAAGATGTGGTGCTTCTGCACCTGATCATATGCACTTCCAAGCCGGTTCGAGCCATAAAATTCCGATCGAAAATGATTACGATTTTGTTGTTTCCTCTCTATCAAATAAAATCTACTCCGACAGTAAAATAAATATTTATGCGATAGAAAAATATTTAAGAAGAATGATAGCATTCGAATCGGTCAGTAAAGGTGATTTGCTATTCGCTTATAAATTATTCGTAGATGCTTTTAAGAGAATTTCACTTCCGAAAGATGAACCGATGATGAACATCCTTAGTTGGTATAGGGATAATAAATGGAGGATAGTATTTATTCCAAGAAGGAAACACCGCCCTGATGCTTACTTTGAAAAGGGTGAGAAACAATTACTTATTAGCCCTGCTGCTATTGATTTGGGAGGACTAATAATTACTCCGCGACTAAATGAATTTGAATTACTAAATAAAGAATTAGTAACCGAAATTTACCGTGAAGTTACACTTACAAACGAACATTTTGAATATCTTAAAAATAGAATAGTTACAAGTATTTTATCGAGATAACCGAGATATCGTCTTCCACTTCATTATTAGAAAAAGTATAAATTTCATTTCGAATTAACTCTAACGAATCTTTATCTAAAGGCATATTTTTTATAAATTCCAATAAACGGGGCTCGCCATATAATTCACCTTCAGGATTTCGAGATTCGGTAATTCCATCTGTATAAAGAAAAACTTCATCACCCGATTCAAGCGGAATTTCAATGTTTTCATATTCTTCATTATTTGAAAAGCCGAGTAACAACCCTTTTGAATGAACCGTCTTTGTTTCTTTACCTTTGAAAATCAGAGGTAAATCTCCGGCACCTGCATATTTAGCTACTTTATTTTTTCTATCAAGGACGATAATTGTAAGAGTTACAAATACTTCAGAGATTCGTTCATCCTTATAAACAGAATCATTAACCTTTTTAATTATTTCACTTGGTTGAAGATTGTTTGAAGAGGATTCAAGAACAAATCGCGTAGCACTTCTTACATATCCCGCATAAGCGACAGCGAAATACCACGCACCCCATCTTTTTCCCATTACATCGCCGAAAACTATTACCATTTGATCATCATCGACTTTCACATAATCAATAAAATCACCGCCCGGAACGTTTTTATATGGCTGATGCCAATGCCTTACAGAAAAATCAGAAAATGGAGGAACTTCGTCGGGAACTACTTTAGCACCCATCGAATCGGCAGCTTTCTGAACTTCATCTACTACTTTTACTCTTTCCTTTTCTAAACTTTTTAGTATCGCCGAAACTTTCGCAATTACGATTTTAGGACTTGCTGTTTTAATAATATAGTCTTCAATTTCGAGATCGTATCCTTGAAGAACATCATCTTCTTCTCCTTTTGCTGTAAGGAAAACAAATGGAATCGATTTTATTTCCGGATTTTTAAGTAAATTTCTCCTAAATTCATATCCATCCATAACCGGCATCATTACATCACTAATAATAATATCGGGCATAATTTTGAGGGCTAAATCTAAACCTTCTTGACCATTAGTCCCCACTTCAACTTTAAAACCTGCTTTAGTTAAATTATATGAAAATAATTTTGCAATATTAAATTCATCTTCAACAAGAAGTATGGTTCCTTTTACACTTTCGTTATTCATCATATTTATCTTAGTTATAAAAACTCTTAATTGCTGTTTGTAATTCGGAATATGTATCAAACACTCTAAAGAGGCGTGTTAATTCAAACATCGAACGAACCGCCGGTTGAAAACCCACCAACTTAAGGTCTCCTCCGGTCTTTGCTGCTTTTTTTAGTGTATTAACTAAGACACCAAGAAAAGTCGAATCCATAAATGTACACGAAGAAAGGTCTATAATTATTTTATTAAATCCTAAATCGACTTTCTTATTAATCATACCTTTTAATATTTCTGCTTCACTTAAAGTTGCGCGGTCATAATTAATAATCTCTACTAATATATCGTCAATTACTTCTTCAATTATGTTCATTTATATACTCTCAGTTAATTTTATATTTATCTAATAGACGGTAAAATGTTGCTCTGCCTATTTTAAGTTTTCTTGCTGCTTCAACAATATTACCTTCTGTTACTAATAAGGAATGTCGAATTGCTTCTTCTTTTAATTTTTCAAAAGGAATTATAGGAGCATCAAAGGAAAAATAGTCCCCCGAAACATTAATCATCGTCTGTTCACGTTTTACCACATGATTGGGAAGTACATCATTATCAATTACATCTTTATCGGTAAGTATCACGCTTCTTTCGATCAAATTTTCGAGTTCGCGTACGTTTCCGGGCCAATCATAATCATACAGTGTTTTTAATGCCGCTTTAGTTACTCCCGAAATATTTCGATTTAATTTTTTATTGAACGCATCAATAAAATGATTAATCAAGACGACAATATCGCCTCTTCTTTCTCGAAGTGGAATTATGTTTATCGGAAAAGAACTAAGTCTATAAAATAAGTCTTCTCTAAATTGTTTTTTATCTACCGCATCTTTTAAATCAATATTTGTAGCCGATATAATCCTCACATCTGATTTAAGGACTTCGTTACCGCCCACTCTTTCAAATTCTCTATTCTGAATTACACGGAGAATTTTTGCTTGGAGCGACATTTCCATTTCACCGACCTCATCTAAAAAAATAGTGCCGGCTTTTGCGAGTTCAAATTTTCCAATCTTTCTCTGATGTGCACCTGTAAAGGCACCTTTTTCATGTCCAAACAATTCACTTTCAAGCAATTCTCTAGGAATAGACGCACAATTAACCACAATAAAAGGCTCGTTTTTTCTGTTTCCATTATAATGGATTGCACGTGCAAAAAGTTCCTTACCCGTTCCGCTTTCACCCTGAACTAACACAGTAATATCATTATCGAGAACTTTAGTAACCATTTTAAATGCATCTTGCATTTTTTTATCTGCCGATATGATATTATCGAAACTAAATTCTCTTTGTAAATTTTCTTTTAAGTTTTCAACTTCTCTTTGAAGATCATAACTTCGTATAGCATTTCTTACTGCGGGATCTAATCTGTTTTTATCGATCGGTTTAGGAAAATAATCGAATGCACCTTGTCTAATTGATTCCATTGCTACTTCAATACTTCCTTGAGCAGAAAGCATTACAACCGGAAGATTTTGATTTTTTTGTTTTATCTTAACTAAGAGATCGATACCATTAATATCAGGCAACATTATATCAAGAAGAACTAAATCGGGGTTTTCGTTCAAAGCATTATAAGCATCTAATCCTTTAGTGAATGATTTAACATTGTAGCCCCATTGGTGTTTAAGCCAATGAACAAGCATTTTTAATATTGATTCTTCATCATCAATAATAAATACTAATTTACCCAAGTTATACACCCTTCATATTATTTTGGTAATCTTACGATAAAAGTAGAACCTTTATTTACTTCACTTCTTACTTTTATTAAACCTTTATGCAGTTCTACGATCTGTTTAACAGCAGTTAAACCAAAACCAGCTCCGGTAATTTGAGTACCGGGTCTATTAACTTTAGAAAATTTTTGAAATAATTTTGGAATTTCTATTTCAGGAATCCCGATTCCGGTATCACTAATTGCTATTTCAATTTCCTTTCCAAAATCTTGAGCAAGAATAGAAATTCTTCCACCTGAATTTGTAAACTTAATTGCATTAGAAAGTAGGTTATAAATTACTTTAGTCATTCTTTCTTTATCTGCTTTTATAATAAGGTCTTCATTAGGAAGGGATATCGTAATGCTAAGTTTTTTCCCATCAATGGAAGACTTTAGCGAATCAATTATTTCATTAAGAAGATCATTTACATCAACATTAATAATTTTTAGTTCTTCTTCGCCCGATTCAAGTTTAGAAAAATCGAGTACATCATTAATTAGTTTTGCTAAACGCTTTCCTTCCGATAAAATAATGCTTGTAAACTCACTCATCATTTCTTTTGGAAGATCGGGGTCGGAATTAATTGTTTCTGCAAAGCCCACTATCGAAGCAAGTGGTGTTCTTAATTCGTGAGATATATTGGAAATAAATTCACTCTTTAACTGGTTTAATTCTTCCAATAAAGTGATTTTATTTTTAGCTCTTTCTCTTTCGATCGATATAATTCTATTAGCTTCAACTAACTTGGAATTAAGTTCTTTTATTTTCTGTTCGTCTCTTTTTCTTGTAGTAATATTTCTGCCGATACTAAACATACCCGTAATTTCACCATTGGCAAACATCGGCTTGGCGTGGATTTCGAATATTACTTCTTTATCGTAACGATCAATAAATGCCGTTTCGAATATTGTAATTTCATCGGTGGATAATATTTTTTCAAATGCCGAAGCAATCTTTGGTTCATCGTCTTTGGAAATATATTCAAGGAAATGGCGTCCGATCATTTCACTTGGTGTATAACCAAGAACCGTAGCACCACTTTTATTAACCATATTAAAATAGCCAAACCCATTTAATATAAATATCAAATCATCGGCAGTATTAATAAGTAATCTAAACCGTTCTTCGGAGCGTTCAAGTTTTATCTGAGTAATTTTTTCTTCTGTAATATCTTGTATGTAACCGACTATACGGACAATTTCATTATTTTTGATTATCGGAGTAGCGTTATGTCTAACCCAATGTTCTTTATTATAGCGGTCTTTAATCCTATAATCTAATTCAGATTCTTCACCTGATTTAGCTTTTCTAATAAAGTCCTTGAATTGAGGGAAATCTTCCGAATGCACTGAACGTGCTAATTGTGAATTGTCTTTATATATCTCTTCGGGGGAATAACCATAGATCGCCCTTACAGCATCGGATATAAAATTAAGCTCCGATAGGTCTGATGTAGTCGAAAACGAAATAGCATAAATACTATTTATCGTTTCGAGGATAGTCTGGTCAATTTCATTATTTTTCAAAATAGTTTTCTCGTCAGGCTTTCCCATAATAAGACAGATTGTGTTTCAGAATATTACGAAATATAAGAAAATAACTTCTAAACAACCGTTCTCTTTTTGTTAAAAACTAAATATGAAACAAAAATGAGACAGATTATTGAAGAAAAGACCCAATATCCGTAATCTTTATTTAATTCAACCATCAAAGAGCCGATTATCGGTCCGGTCATTGTTCCTGCACCATACATCATAATATAAAAACCATTAGCCTTTGGAATTTGATCCCGTCTGATTTTATCAACAGCAAAGTTTAGCCCAAGTGTATATAATGACGGTATAACTCCCCCTATTAAGAGAAAAATCCCTGTCAATAAATAGAAATTATGTGTAAATACCGGAAGAATTATGAAGCCGGATAAAATAAGTGCAATAGATAATACTAAATTTTCTTTATTCAGTTTATCCGATAAGTGTCCAATAAAATAGAGTATAATAATTCCACCAATTACAAACGAAGTCATAAAAACAGAAATATCTGTTTCTGTGAATAAAGTCCTTAGTCCAAATAATGGAAGTACAACTACGATAGAAGATTCAAAAAATCCATAAATAAAGGATGAAATTAGACTAAGAAGCGGCATATCTAATAATCTCATTGTGGCAGAGTTTTGTACTTGTTTTTCTATTTCTATTTCCTCGAAATAAAAAAACTGAATTCCGAGTACTATAAACATAATTATGAAGCTTATAACAAACGGAAACCAATCAGCAATTTGAATAGTCCAGATAAGCATTGTTCCTATTGCAATGCCGACTGAAAGAAGTACCACATAAAGACCGATATTTTTTCCTCTATTTTTTTCGCTGCTAATTGTATTAATTATTACTTCAGTTGAAACAAAAATAAAAGTCCCTCCGATACCCATAATAAAACGAAGAGGAAAAAGAAGATAGAGATTATACCAATATATATGTCCAAGTGCGCCGAACGACCATATTACCAAACCAATTAGAAGTATCTTTCTGACGTTGAATTTTGTAATTAAACTGCCCGTTAAAGGAGAAAAGATAAGAATACTTAAGAGACCAATTGTTGTAAGAATACCCGTTAATGCGCTCGGAGTGCCCGATTTTTCTAATAAAATTACAGTAACCGGAGTAACAAGACCAAAACCTATACCTCCGATTGTAATTCCGATAAGTGCAAGTACAAAATTTTTTTTCATAATTCCATAAATTGAATATCCAAATATAAGTGTAAGAGCCTTACTTACGATAAGGTTTTTAATTATATTAGATGTCTTAAATAAAAAAAACGAAATTGCATCAAAGAAAGGGAAGAATTGAAGAAGCCAAAATTATTAGCCCCTGCCGGGGATTGGACAATGCTTGTAACCGCAATAAAGAGCGGGGCAGATGAAATCTATTTCGGCACCGAAAATCTTAATATGCGCTCCAAAGCGGAAAACTTCAAATTAGATGATTTAGAGAAAATTGCTTCCTACTGCCGAGAACATAACGTAAAAACAAATCTTACCCTTAATTCTATTGTTTATGAAAATGAGATTGGTCTATTAGATACTATATTAGTAAAGGCAAAAGAAGCCGGTATTGATATGATAATCTGTTGGGATTTTGCAGTGATTCAAAAATGCAGAGAATTAAATATTCCATTTTGTATTAGCACTCAAGCTTCTATATCAAATTCACAATCGGCAAAATTTTTCAAAGAGATGGGCGCAAGCAGAATAGTCCTTGCCCGCGAATGCACACTTGACAAAATTGAAGAAATTATAAATGAAGTCGATTTAGAAATAGAAACTTTTATTCATGGCGCAATGTGCGTGGCAATAAGTGGACGATGCTTTATGAGTCATGATGTTTTTAATAAAAGCGCTAATAGAGGCGAATGCATTCAGCCATGCCGTAGAGAATATGAAATTATTGATAAGGAGGATGGACATTCCTTTATTCTTGGGGAAGATTATGTAATGTCCCCTAAGGATTTATGCGCAATTGAATTTATAGATAAATTAATCGAAGCAAAGATCGATATTTTTAAAATTGAGGGGCGGAAAAGAAGTCCGGAATATATTTCAAAAGTTGTATCTTCATACCGCAAAGCAATTGACCAATATTTTGAAGGAACATTGACAGAGGATAAAAAAGCAGACTACCTAAAGGAGTTAGAGAAAGTATATAACCGGGGATTCTCAAGCGGATTTTATTTCGGCGCACCGGGCAGTAACGAGTTCTCTGATACTTATGGAAGCCATGCATCGACAAGAAAAATTTATCTTGGAAAAGTCCTTAATTACTTCAAGAAAGAAAACGTAGGACATATACGTGTAATGGCGGGTGAAGTAAAGAAAGGAGAGCAGCTTTATATAATCGGAGATACAACCGGAGTTGTGGAACTCGATTTAAATGATTTTTATTCTAATGATAAGCCTGCCGAATCAGCCGTAAAGGGAGAGGAAATAACATTCAAATGTCCTGAAGTAATTAGAACGAACGATAAAGTTTATAAAGTAATGGAAGTTACTTCCAGGTAAGAGTGCCGAACCCGGGACTAAAACTTGCAATTGCTTCATTTAATCCCGTGAATACTTTAAATACTTTATCCATTCTTGTAAGAACGAACATCAGACTTGTAACTTCTTTATTATAAACCAATCTAAGATCACCACCCATAGTATTGGTTTTTTTCAAAACCGAGACCATTGCACCCAAAAATGTAGAATCGATATATTCACAAATACTTAAATCAGCTATTAATTTTGTATTACCATTATTTATCAATGATATTGCATATTCTTTAAATTCTACTGCTTTAGCTAAAGTGGCTCTGCTTAAGAAAATATGTATTACGGTTACATCTCCAAACTTTTCTGCTTTAAAATCCATAAACCTTGCTATTTTATAATAATTGAAAGAGAAATATATATATATTTAATGGAAAACCAAACTATGAAAATTGAAGAAACTAAAGGAAAAATTGACGAAATGGGACTTCTTTAAAAAAAAGAAGGCGAAGAACATTTATCAAACTTTTGTTTCTTCGCCACTCTTAAGGACGGAGGATTACACCTATGGTAGCAATCCGTGTGCCACTTATTTTATGCTTCTTAATAGAACTAAATTGATGATATTTAATTAATTAGCAGCTTTTTGATGCGAATATTTTTCGCACTAAACGAAATATATGCGCACTAATTAATGGGAAAGGATAAACTAAAACGAACTGATTCCTTTTCAATACCTAAACTTATAGGTTGCTCAATAATCTGGTTGTCGGAAAATATCAACAAATCTAACTGACTTACAGCCCAAATAACTGCATACGATATTATGTACAAATTTCGAGATTTAAATGAATTATTATATTCATTATACTTCGTTTCTATTAAAAGTCTATTTGATTCGTTTAAGTAAGCGTTCTGCTTTTTATTTGTATCATTTGCGTAATATACTATAAGACCAATATTAACCAAGCTAAGTCCTGAATAGATAATTGATTTAGCAGTATTGCCTACGCCTAGATGACCCCAGCCGGGTAAAACCAAATTTTTAAAAATATTAGTGCTATTGTCTATATACTTAATTACGGGTTTTTGGCTTTCCGCACCCTGATGCAATTCATCTATTCGATTTGCTATAATAAAATTCTTCTTTACATCTTCAAACAATGGAATAATCACCGGAGACATTTTAAGTGGACTTGGCGTGTAATTACTCCTTAATTTCAAGATTTCCGCAAAGCTTTCTTTTGCCGCATTTTCGTTATTGATTGAATAATAAGAAACTGCAAGTATCTCATATATCTCTACTTTCTGTGAATCGCTAATCTCAGCTGATGCCAACAAATCATTTGCTGTTCGAATTACCTTTTCGTATTCAAACGACTCAAATTGAGTGCGAAGATTTTCGAGACTCGCTACCTGCGCCATGCAAGTAATTGAGAATAAAAAGAGAACAATAAAATATTTTTTCACTTAAGCAGTGCCATTTTTTTTGTTTCGGAAAAATTTTCACTGCTTAACTTAACAAAATAAATTCCTGAACTTACTATATTCCCATAATTATCTGTACCATCCCAACTAAGCGAATGATTACCCGTGGGAGAAATTCCGCTATAAAGACTCTTAATCTCTTCTCCGAGATAATTATAAATCTCAACATTAATTTTCTGTTCGCTATTTATATCAAATGATATAGTAGTAGTCGGGTTAAATGGGTTTGGGTAATTTTGATGTAATTTTATTGATGTAGGCAGCTCATTAGTTTTTTCGCGATTGCTTACCATAGTGGTATCAAAATAAATTTCAACGGCTCTAACAACTTCACCTTTGGCATCGCGACCGCCAAAGACGGCAATTTTGTTTTGATAATTAACTGCCATAAAATTTTTGCGTGCGAAATTCATCGACACATAAGGTTTTACTGTTATCGTATCATTAGTGCCAACTTCAACAGATTCAACAGTAGAAAGTGCTAAATTAGTTTCATCATATCCACCAATAATTAATACTCTACCGAGAAATTCATTATAAACCGCAGCTCCACCGGCACGAGGAGAAAGAAGTGCAGCATCTAAATAAAAATATTTTCTTTCTGTGATATTAAATTTTCTTATCCAATTTTTTATACCGTTATAAATTCCGCCGAAAATAAAAATATCTTTTTTTATGATTGCCGTCATGTGTGCTTCAGGTTTATCTGCGCTGCCTAAATCAAACTTTATACTTTCTTCCTTTGTAACGAGATTATATTCTACAATGTATGGAAGTGTAACCCCCGAAACAGATGAATTACCACCAATTATATATAGGTTGTCACCAATTACGTGCCCGGTGGAAAAATTTCTTGCAAAGGTCGGTTTACTATCTTTTATTACCGGATTAATGTTAGAAAATTCAAAACTTTCTAAAGATTCTTTAATAGTAGAATTAGGTTGATTACCTCCAAAATAGATTGAACTTCCTTTATAAAAATCAGCTGATAGAAGGTATCGAGGCTCTTTCATAGCACCAACCATCTTCCAAACATTATTAACCGGATCATATTCTTGAATCCAATTAACCGCACTTTGAAGTGAATCAGAATAACCCCCTATAATATAGAATTTAGGGGTTTTTAGATCATTATTAAAAATAGCAGCTCCTCCCGTAACGGGATAGGGCATATTGCCCATCTGCCGCCAGTATCCTTGTCCAGATACTCCGGCCGTTGCAATTGCTAATATTAGTAGTGTAATTAATTTTTTCATAATAATAAACTTTTTATTTACTGTTCAATTTTTATACCATTTACTTAAATGAGATTTTTAGGCTTACCGTGTCGCCTCTACTAACTTTAATTACGGTATCAATATCTTTAAAAGATGAATTTTTAATTAAAATTTTGTTGCTAACCCCTGGCATTATACGAATAAGACTCTTTAAAGGGGTTGTCCCTTTAAGCACATTATTAACATACACATCTCCCCATGGATAAACCCGACAGTTTAGATAAGCAAACAATGTATCCAAGGAAATTTTTAAATTCGTTGTTCTATTAGGATTAATATTTATTTTACCCGAATACACCGGATAGTCAGGATGAACTAACCGAATAGAATATTCCCCTTCGGGAAGAGAAATTGCTTCTCTAAGAGGTGTTGTCTTCTTAAACTCATTATTAATATAAATGTCAGCCCAAGGGAAACATTCTACATAAAAAGAACCGTTTCTGATTACCTCTTTTGCGTTTTCACTTTCCGGTTCATTTAAATTGGGATTATTTTTCGAATTTGTTGGTTCTTTTTCATCAACAACCAATTTATTATCTTCAATTGGTTTTGCATTTTGCGCTTCCGTACTTAAATCATTTACGGGATCAGTTTTAGGTTCAATTTCGTTACTATTTTTTGCTATAAGTGAGTCGCTATTAATCGGATTTTTTACGCTGCTTTGAGAATTAAATAAATAGATACTAAAGAGAGAGGCAATAAAAATAAAAAAAACGGCTAAAACCCATTTTTTATTATTTCGTTTCGGTCGAATCTCTGTGTCCATTAACTCTTTTGCGGCATCAACAATTTGGTCATCAAAATCTTCACCGAGTTCACTTAATATTTCAGCGGCTGATCCATATCTCTCAGCGGGATTTTTATATAATAATTTTTTAACTATGTTTTTTATTTCATCCGGTAAACCATTCAACTCTTCAACAACGGAATCATAGTTGTAACTCATTATCTCGTTAATAGTGAGATTCAGGTTATCCTTGAGGAATGGATTTTTACCGGTGAAGAGTTCATAAAAAACTACCCCGACAGAGAAAAGATCGCTTCTAAGAGTTAGTTTTTCGCCCCGTATTTGTTCTGGGGACATATAGCTCGGAGTGCCAACAATTGAATAGGGCTGTGTAACAAAACTTTCTTCGGCAGAAAGAGCTAACCCAAAATCACCTATCTTCGCCTGAAGATTAGAATTAACAAAAATATTTTCCGGTTTAATATCACGATGAATTATTCCATTATTATTTGCGTAACTCAATCCTTGAAGAATCTGAATCATTACCTGCTTCTTCTTTTCAAAATCCAAAGTAGAATCATTAATAACTTTTCTAAGATTAGAGCCTTCGAAATATTCAAACGAGATATAGAAATACTCCTTATCCATTCCAAAATCAAGCACTTTAATAATATTGGGATTATCGAGCTGAGCAAGTAATTTTGCCTCTCGCTTAAATCGGTCTACAAGAGATTGATCTGATATTTTTGCTGTATCTAAAACCTTTAAAATAATTTTTTTTGAAAGATAAATATGGTTAGCGAGGAACACGGCGGCATGTTCATCTTTTTTTAGAAGATCAATAACTTCGAAGCGTTCAAATAAAATGCTGGAAGTAAAATTTTGCATTTATTCTAATCCGTATTCTTTTAATTTTAACTGCACCCATCTAACAGATACATCAAGTGATTTTGCTGTTAACGTTCTATTGCCCTTAAATTGATCCAATCTTTTTTTCAATAAATTTACTTCGAATTCTTTCAAAGTTCCGTTAAATTCTTCCAAATCTTTATCATCTTCAATTATTAAATGTTCGGAACTGATTTTATTGCTATCGCAAAGAATAAGTGCTCTATGTATTACATTAATTAATTGCCTAATATTTCCGGGCCAGTAATATGATTCAAGTTTTTTTATTGCCTCTGAATCAACAATAAATTCTTTACCCGAAAGTTTTTCGATAAAATGTTTTGTTAGAATTGGTATATCACTTCTTCTTTCTCTAAGTGGGGGCATAGTAATTGGGAATACATTCAATCGATAAAAAAGATCTTCTCTGAAATTTCCATCTTTAGATAACTCAAGTAGGTCTTTATTTGTTGCAGCCAAAATTCTTACATCAACTTTTTTTACATTAACATCTCCGAGACGAATGATCTCTCTATTTTCAAGCACTCTAAGTAGTTTAGCTTGAAGCGCATTAGATATATCCGCAATCTCATCTAAGAAAAATGTTCCTTTATCAGCAGCTTCTAATAAACCAATTTTATCACTATTAGCACCTGTAAAAGCACCCTTTTTATATCCGAATAGTTCACTTTCCAATAAAGTATCGGGAATAGAACCACAAAATTGCGCAAGGAATGGTTTCTCATTTCGCTTGCTCAATTGATGAATTGCTCGTGCAGCAATCTCTTTACCTGTTCCGCTTTCGCCTGTTATTAAAACAGTTGCATCTGTTTGTGCTACCTTGTAAATAAGCTTTGCAAGGTTCTTCATTACTTGGCTTTCGCCAATCATATCCGGTATATCAATAGCTGACTGCAATTTATTAATCAGAATGCTATTTTCTTTTTCTAATTCTTCTATCTTAATAATTCTATCGAGAGCGAGACTAACGAGGTTAGAAAAGAAATGTAAAAAAATTAAATTTTCGTCAGTAAACTCTCTTCTATCTAATGAGCTATCTGCTATTATTACTCCCCATACTTTATCGTCTTTAATAATAGGAACACCGATAACAGATTTTATTTTTTGTATCTGAATACTTTGGAATTGCGAGAACTGCGGATCCCCCATTACGTCATGATATAAAAGTGGTTTCCTCTCTTTCTTAACTTTTTGTAACAACCCTGATGAAAACTCATTAAGATTAATAATGCTTTCATTAGTGATTTTTCTACCGCTAATGACTATAAAATCGTCGCTCTGCTCGTCATATTTAGCAAAGAGCGCCCTTTCGGCATTAATAACCTTAAGAACAATATCGATAGTTTCCTCAATTAAGGAATCTTGACGAGTAGATTCGTTTAAGGTCTTGCTAAAACGATAAAGAGCTTCATAGCTGTCTCTATCGATATTTTTTATCTGCGATAATTTATTTACGTATTCCATATTCTTATTTTATTGTACTACAAAAGAGCCCGGTTTAGAGCGGGTTCTATTTTGAAAATCATCAATACACCAAATCACCCAGAAATAATCTCCTGCGGGTATTGATGTTTCTAATGTATAATTAATTTCATCCTTATCAATATTATCTTTTTGATATACTAATACCGGAGAAATTTCATCTGTAAATACTTCTATCATATATCTAAAATTAAATCCGGGTAAGAATCTTTTCCATTCAAGTTTTGGAGTAGTGTTTACTACCTGCTTATTAGCAGGAGAATTAATTACAATCTCTTGCTTAATAATTCTTATAAGACTCGAGCTTCCCACATTAAAAATTTTTCCCGATTTGTCTTTTATGATAATACTAAAATTATTCCCTACTGCATCATCAATAGAAGTAAGATTAAGATCGCTCAAAGAAAAATTATTTTCATAATAACGTGTAGAAGGATTATATAACAAAATTTTATTAAAATTCAATTTTGTATTAATAACAAAAACAGAATCGACATCATTTTCTTCATCTGAAATAGATGCTTGAACACCAAGCCGGTAGGTTTGAATATCAGGAAATCGGTTTTGAACTATCGTGTAGATTGTAAGGTTTTCTAAAATAGGATTTGCATTAAGGAAAGATTCGACTGTTTTATTTTTTTCATTACCCCATGCAACATAAAAAGAATCAGGGCTGAAACCTTCCTTATCGAAAAATAACCATCCGTCTTTTGTCTCAAGGTTTTCAATTTTAAAATAGCCTTGCGAATTTGTTTGTATCAAAATATTATTATTCTTCCATAAAACATTGACGTTTGTTAATGGTCTTGGCGGACCCGTTAATGTCTTTACAAATCCATCAAGACTAACTAACTTATAGTTAGGGTTCTTTGGATCGAGCGGATTAATTCTTTCGGCATCACAAGAAATTAAAATCGCTATAAGAAATAGAATTAAGAGCTTTGGCTTCATCAATCGCTAAAGTAATTTTTAATCAATCTCGTAAATATAAATATCCTTTTGAATAAATAACGGCTTTTCCTGAAATAGTTACTCTTTCACCCAAATTTTCTAAAAATAATTCTCCCCCTCTTTTAGAGACTTGGAGAGCATGAAGTTCCTTCTTGCCCAACTTTTCCGACCAATACGGAATTAAAATTGTGTGGGCATAACCGGTAACGGGGTCTTCATCAATTCCACAATCGGGAGCAAAAAATCGTGATACAAAATCTACTTCGTTTCCTTTAGCCGTAATTATTACTCCGTGTGTATTAAATTTTAGCAATCCCTTTATATCAAATTTCATATTTTTAATGATATCTTCCGATTCAAAAACAAGAACAGTCGATTTATTAAAAAGTGCATCAATTGGTTTATTAGGGAAAAGTTCTAATAATCCGGCAGGTGGTGCAAAAGGCTTAGGAACTCGAACAGGAAAATTTAGCGTTATTAAATCCCCTTTTTTATCTACTATCAATTCCCCGCTCTGCGATTCAAAATAAATTCTATCTTTTTCATAGGGCAAATAATTAAAAATAATGAACGAAGATGCTAAAGTAGCATGACCACACAGATCAACTTCTTCGGTAGGAGTAAACCATCGTATATGGAATCCTTTTGATGTAGGAACGAAGAAAGCTGTTTCCGATAAATTATTTTCAAAAGCAATTTTCTGCATTAATTCAGTTTCTAACCATTTATCTAGGGGTACAACGGCGGCAGGGTTCCCTCCGAATAGTTCGCTTGTAAACGCGTCAACTTGAAAAATTGTATATTCCATATATCCTCAAAAAATTTATTCTAAAAATATCGAAAAAAACATAAAAAGCACTCGAAGTTTAAATAATTTTATATAAGTCATTGTTTTTTGATTATTTAGAGTAATTTATTTAAATTGGTCTTCTTTATTTTAAAGGTACAATTATGAAAAGAACATTTCAGCCACACAACAGAAAGAGAAAGAACAAACACGGCTTCCGTGAAAGAATGTCAACGCGTAACGGACGTAAAGTTCTCGCAAGCAGAAGAGCAAAAGGCAGACATAAATTAACAGTAAGCGACGAAAAATAATTGAAACAATTTGGTCTTTCTTCAAAAGAAAGAATCAAAAGTAAGAAGTTATTCGAAATCTTGTTCTCTACGGGCACTTTTATTCATACAAGTGCCGGTAAGCTTAAGGCTGTTTTTTGTCTGATTGAAGATTCCCCTGAAAAGGGAATTAAAGCGGCTTTCGTTATTTCTAAAAGATGCGGTAATGCTGTATGGCGCAATAGAATAAGAAGACTTTTGAAAGACTCTTACAGAAATAACAAGAACTTAATTGCTTGCAATAATGGCAAACTGCTTCTCGTTGCTTTTTTATCCGGCAGTTTGAATGAAAAGAATGCTAATAATATACGCCTCGACGATGTAATTACCGAAATGAAGGAACTGATGAAGAAAATTGATGGTAAGATAAACGATGCGTAAAATATTTGTATTTATTATTAGATTATATCAAAAATTTATATCACCGATGTTTCCGCCCTCCTGCCGGTTTCACCCGACATGCTCCGAATATGCAGCCCAAGCTATCTCTAAATATGGTGTTTTTTTTGGCGGGGCTAAAGCAACTTGGCGGATTCTTCGATGTAATCCTTTTAACAAGGGTGGATTTGACCCTTTAGAATAATAACGGAATTAAGAATGGATAAACAATCAACTATTGCTTTTGTATTAATCGGTGCTATTTTAATCGGATGGCTTTATTTTAATTCACCCGAACCACAGCCCGTTACCCCTAAAAAAACGGACTCCACTAAAACAGTAGATTCCAATAAGACAATTGATACAGTAAAAAAGAGTCTTGCTCAAGATGCTAAAAAATTAGTAGATGATTCTTTATTTGCCAACCTTCCCAAAAAAGATGCAAATATTATTACGATTGAAACGGACCTTTCGAAAATTCTTTTTTCAACATCTGGCGGAAGGATATATAAATTATATCTAAAAAAGTATAATACTTGGTATCACGATACAGTATCTGCAAATAATTTCTTCGATAAACATGTTCAATTAGTTAATACGAAAAACGGGGGTGATTTTAGTCTTTTATTCGGGACTAAAAGCGGTCAAGTTGTTAATACTGCCGAAGTCGATTTTTCAGTTAATAAACCAAATCGATACTATAAAGTTTCAGGCGATAGTGTATTAGCTCTTCAGTTTACTTACGATGCAGGCAACGGAAAGAGTATCGTAAAAACATTTAATATCCGCGGTAACAATTATAATACAAAAGTAGATATAGAATTAAAAGGTCTAAAAGATTATATAGCCGGATATCGTTACGACGTAGTCTGGGCAAATGGAATTAATTTTTTAGAAAAGAATGCTACAGACGAAGCGACCTGGTCTAATGCAAGTGCTTTCTCCGGAGGTGAGCAAGTAATTATTGACGCTTCTTCAGAAGGTGAAAAACTTAATAAGGATATGAATGGTAAAGTAGATTGGGTGGGAGTTAGAAATAAATACTTTACTGTTATTATGGCTCCTGTAAAACCGAGCGAAGATGGTGGTGCTTATTTTGAAGGTGAACACAAAACAACAAAATATGGTGTAAGAGAAGTTTATAGTGCAAGCTTAAAAGTACCATTCAAAGAAACCGATTATCAGAAAGATTCTTTTAGTTTATATGCAGGACCGATAGATTATAAAACACTTAAATCATACAATAATAATTTTGAAGCGATATTTGATTTTGGAAGTTTTTTTGGTCTAAAGTTTATTATTCGTCCAATATCGGAATATTTACTATTGCCATTAATGCAGTTCTTACATAGCTTTATTCCAAATTATGGTTTTGTAATTATCCTCTTTTCGATATTAATAAAGTTTGCTCTTTACCCTCTTTCGAGAACAAGCATTAAATCGATGGCTAAGATGCAAAAGCTTCAGCCAAAGATTGCAGAGCTCAAGGAAAAGTACAAAGACGATAATACGAAAGTACAATCGGAAACCATGAAACTATACTCCACTTATGGGGTTAATCCCGCAGGTGGTTGTCTTCCGATGCTTCTTCAGATGCCTATTCTTATTGCACTTTACAGCTTGTTCAGCGTAATAATTGACATACGCCAACAGCCTTTTATTTTATGGATTGACAATCTTTCGGCTCCGGATGTAATTTATCGACTTCCATTTCACATACCATTTTTCGGAGTAAATGTAATAAGCGGATTAGCCTTGATTCTCGGAATTTCAATGTTTATTCAGCAGAAACAAACAATGAAAGACCCATCACAAAAAGCATTGCTTTATATGATGCCTGTGATGATGACAATACTATTTATGACTTTTCCATCGGGTCTTAACTTATATTACATTATGTTCAACTTACTAACCGTAGGACAGCAATGGTGGGTAAATAAACATCTTGGAAACGAAGAATTAGTACCGGTAAAAGCCGATCCTAAAAAGAAAAAAGGATTCATGGCAAGAATGATGGAAGCAGCAGAGAAGCAATCTGCTGAACAAAAGAAATCTGCAGGAAAAAGAAAATAAAAAAATTATATGAGATGAAGATTAAACTTATTTTGTTGTTATTGTTTTTTTCAAGTGCAATTTATTCGCAGAATGAAATAAGTTTAAAACTTCCTCTTGTTGATAAAAAATTACCCTTCGGTCTAACAAAAAAAGAACCGAAGAACCTGCCTAAAATCGGCATTGCCCTATCTGGTGGTGGAGCGCGTGCCATATCTCATGTCGGCGTTTTAAAGGCTATTGAAGAATCTAATCTCCCTATCAAATATATTACCGGCACAAGTATGGGTAGTATAATAGGCGGACTTTATTGTTCCGGATATTCGATTAATCAAATTGATTCGATTGTAAATTCAATAAAATGGGACGATTTTTTTTCTGCAAAACAAACCAACAGAAATGAGTTATTTGTCGATCAAAAAATTACAGAAGACCGCGCTATATTAGCTTTCCGTCTTGACGGATTAAAGCCTGTAATCCCTACTTCGTTGAATACAGGTCAGGAAGTATCAAATTTTCTTACTCTTGTTACACTAAACGCACCAATTCATGCCCACAATTCATTCGACAATCTTTTATATGAATATCGAGCAGTAAGTACTGATTTGATTTCGGGAAAAGCCGTAATATTAAGTACTGGTTCATTAGCAAGTGCGATGAGAGCAAGCTCTTCGGTAACATTTTTGCTTCCGGCGCTCGAACAAGATTCTCTAAAATTAGTAGATGGCGGATTAGTAGCTAATATACCTGTTGATATCACACGTCAGCTTGGTGCGGATATAGTGATTGCTTCAGATGCTTCGAGCCCTTTATACGCTGAGGACGAGTTGGTTTTTCCCTGGGTTGTAGCTGATCAATTAGTAAGCATTCCTATGCAGCTTCTTAATAATCAACAGCTTGAAAAAGCCGACATTGCAATTAAACCGGAACTTGGCTCACTCAAAAATAATGACTTTGATACATTGAAAAACGTTATCAATTTAGGATACAATGCAGCTCAAGACAAAATTGAAGTTCTTAAAAATAAATTCAAAGAATCGTTCAACCAATCTCTGACTCTCCCCGAAATTACTCTTTCGGGAATATCTCTTTCTGACAATCCGAATAAATACGAAAGGGAGATTTTTGAAAAAACTAAGAATATTCCGAATCTAAATACAAAAGACCTTCTATATGAACTTTATCTGATAATCGATAAGTATGATCTTGAAGATGCTGGAATTACAATCTCAACTTTAGACGACAAAAAAATCATTAATATAATTTTTAAAGAAAAACCGATAGTAAATGAAATCGAATTAATCGGATTAACCCAAACGCCAGTGGATAAAGGACTTTCTATATTCAACGATATTCTTCACAATCCTTTCAACTCGACAAAAGTATTAAAATCCATTGTACATTTTTTAAATATGTATAAATCGGAAGGATATCTTCTCGTTGATATTGAGTTTGTTACATTTGATACTACAAATGGCATATTGAGTATAAAAATAAACGAGGGTTTGATTGATGACATTGTAGTAATGGGTAATTCAAAAACCAATCCCAAGATTATTACACGAGAATTTAATTTTAATAAGGGTGATTTTTTCAAATACAATTCAATTAAAAACGCTCTGATTAATCTCGGCAGCACAAATCTTTTTGATAAAATAGAATTACAGATTAGAGATAAGGATACTCTAAATGATCTATACATAATTGTATCAGAAAGACCTTCAGCAGTATTAAGATATGGTCTAAGAATTGATAATGAGTATCTAACTCAAATGTCTTTCGATATTAGAGATGAAAATTTATTCGGAACAGCAACCGAAGTCGGAGCAATAATTTCAGGTGGATTAAAGAATCGATCATATATATTAGAACATAAATCCAATCGTATTTTTAATTCCTACTTAACATATAAAATTCGAGCCTTTTATCAATTTGATGATGTCAGTATTTATAAAGATGATCCTGATGCTCCTTTTAATCGATTTAATAGAATTAAAACAGGCGAGTATCGACAGATTAATTATGGTGGTTCTTTTGGAATTGGAGCTCAAACCGGAAAATTTGGGAATTTAATTTTTGAAGGTCGTTATCAAAACGACCAGATAAAAAGCAAGTATGATTACCCGGGTCCTAATTATTCAATCGACATTGCGAGTGTTCGCATCTCATTAGTAATTGATTCCCAAAATGAATATCCATTTCCCAAAAGGGGTTTCTTGATTAATAGTTATTATGAAACAGCTCAAACCGCATTTGGAGGTGATGTTGGTTATACAAAACTACTCTTTGATTACAAAAATTATTTGGATATAGCACCGGATCATAATTTTAATTTCAGATTTATCGTTGGATTTGCTGATGAGACTTTACCCTTAAGTCAAAACTTTTCTCTCGGCGGACAAAATTCATTCTTTGGTCTTCGTAATTATGAATATAGAGGAAGACAAATTTTAGCATCTTCCGCTGAGTATAGATATAAACTTCCTTTTAATCTTTTATCTGATACTTATTTAAAATTAAGATATGACCTTGGTTCTATTTGGGCTAAAAGAGAAGCAATTCGTTTTAAAGACCTCAGGCATGCAGTTGGTGCTACAATTGCAATTAATACTCCAATTGGACCTGCAGAATTTTCGGTCGGTAGAAGTTTTTATTTTAGCGATGTGTTTCAAAAAAACACACTGGTAAAAGGACCTGTATATTTTTATTTCACCGCAGGATATTATTTTTAATAATTATTTATAACCTACGCATTCGATATAACCTGCAAATCAATTACCTATTTTATTTCTGAATCAGCTGTTGTAAAATTTTGTATTTTACTTATTACCAACTAAAAATTAATAAATAAACATAGGGAAAAGAGACCGCCTGATAAATGTTATATTACCTTTCTCTTTGAGCAGATAATTCAGTTAGTGCTCTATATTCAGTGAATTTCAATAAATCACCTTTTGCTTTAAAATGATCTGCCAGCTTCGAATATATAACACTTTTTTTATCTACAAATTTAATTCTGTTTTCTACAATCTCTTCGATTGAATTATTAATCGGAACTTCGAAATCATAATTATAGAGCCGAAGAATCTTTATTAATGTTTCATTTATTGTTGGTTTAATTTGGTTTGCTTTTGAATAATAAATAAATGCTTTTTCTGGAGTAGCCTCTTTGCACATACCCATTTCAAATATTTGTCCAGTCCAAATATAGAAATCATATTCTTTCCCTTTAAGCTTCTTTGCAAGTTCTTCTGAATACATCTCTAATTCATCACTTGATAGAGCAGGATTTGCCAAAAGAATTTTATATAAGTCAATATTACCAATTCCACTTTTTAATGCAGCGCCAAATGCATCAAACAATTCATTTTTGCATCCGGAATTATGAAATATTTTTTCTATTTCTTTTTCATTCATTTTTAATCCGATATGATTAGGAATAATAAGAAGAAGAAATGACTTTTTCTATACCCCAGAAAAATCAAATTATTTTTGTAACATTTTTGATACCTATTTCGTCTTTATATTAGAGAGTATGAATAAAAAGACACTTAAATATAACCTGCTGATAAAGCAATACAAAAATAACATCTACGCTTACTCAATGTATATGTTAAGAAACAGAATGGATGCCGATGATGCGACACAGGAAGTATTGATAAGGATTTGGTATAACATCGATAAGTTTAATTATGCAGCGGCTAAATCATATATAATGCGCATTACGCATAATCTCTGTATCGATTTTTTAAGAAAAAGAAATTTATTAACAAATAGAGAATTAGAGATTACTGACGATATTGAAGAAACAGTAGGTGATTCAAGTTCAGAGAGTAATCCATATTTAGTAATGCAAATGAAAATTGCAGCGGAAAAAATAAAAAACGCAATTGAAAAATTACCTGAAAATCTTAAAAGTGTTTTTGTTCTTCATGAAATGCAGGGAATGAAATATATAGAGATAAGTACTGCTCTTGAAATACCCATTAATAGCGTAAAGGTGAACCTGTTTAGAGCAAGAAAAAAATTGCAGGAGGAATTAAATAAACATGAATCAGAATAACTATAAAACAGATGATCTCCTTTTAGAAAAAATAATCTCCGTAGCTTATAAAGATGCGAGTTTTTTTGATAAAATTAAAATCAATTATCTTGCTTCTAAATATAGCAACGTAAAAGAAATTTTAGATGAGTACAAACAGACAGCAAACGAAATTCATTCTATTGAATTAGAAGAATTTCCAACTTCGTCTTTAGAAAAAGTGTTAGAAAAATTAGAAGTCGAGAAAGAAAAACAGCCTCAATTTTGGAACGATATTTATTCACTAGTTATACGAAAACCCGCTTTGGTTTATTCTTTATCTCTATTATTAATTCTATCGGTGTCTATCTCGATTTTTGTTAGAAAAGATCCTGTTTATTCGCAATATTCAAAAGAAGAAGTTGTTAAAGCAGACAAACAAACACGTGAAGCACTTTATATTGTAGCAACAATTCTTAACGATGCGCAAACACGTATAACTGAAGATGTTATTAAAGAAAAAATAGCTGCACCATTAAATCAAAGTTTAGGAATATTGAATAATATAATTACAAAGGAGAAACAACAATGAAAACAAAAGCATTAGCTCTGATCGCAATACTATTTATTACTGCTGTAAACATAAATGCACAGCAGACAGATTTCACAAAAATGTCGGGATTTTTTAATTTCGGGGATATGACCTCGATTGCAAAAAGCGAACCCGTAACAGAAATATTAGTAGAAGAGCCTCTACTAAAAATGGCAGCTAAAATGGCGGGTAACGAAGATGGGGCAAATGAATTACTTAATGCACTAAAAGTAGTAAAAGTAATGGAATATGAATTGACCATTAACAACAAGCATGATTTTGAAACAAAAGTAGATGATTTGGACAAAACTCTTCTAAATAATAAATGGGAAAGGATTGTTAAATCAAAATCAAAAGGCGGATCAGCTAACGTCTATATGAAATCTGACGGTAAAGGAAACTATTCCGGCATGGCAGTTATGGCTCTTGGCATGAATGGAAAAGCAACCTTTGTAAATGTAGTCGGTGATATTAATCTCGATACTATCGGAAAACTTTCCACACAGTTTAATTTAGACAGCCTAAAGGGAATTGGAAATCAGAAAAAAGATAAAGAATAACTTATCCTTTTTAAAATTTAAAACCTCACCCTAAAAAAGTGAGGTTTTCTTTTTTTAAAGCAACCTTTTTCAATTTAATCAGTCTAAATCAGTAAACACAAATATTCGAGATTGGGGGAATACTGATTTATGAACAAACTATTACTATTTACCTGCAGCCTTCTATTTATAGTAAATACATTCGCTGGCGGAAAAGGCAATGCTCCACAAAAAATTGTTACGGCAATTAGACTTACAAATCAGACAATTAATTTTGATGGAAGATTAGACGAGCCAATATGGCAGCAAGAACCTATAAGTGGATTTACACAGAAAGATCCTCATGAAGGAAACCCAGCAACTGAAGAGACTCAGGTTTGGATAGCTTATGATGATAATTATCTATATGTAGCCGCAAAATTAAAAGATTCTGAACCTTCTAAAATTGACGCAACTTTAGCAAGAAGAGATTACTTCTTTGATACCGATTGGTTTATGTTTTGTGTGGATCCGTACAACGATAAAACGACTGGTTATTTCTTTGAAGTAAATCCCGGAGGTTCAATTGTAGATGGAGTGCTATTTAATGATAGTTGGGATGATTGGTCGTGGGATGGAATTTGGCAGGCAAAAGCTTCAATCAATTCTGATGGATGGTCTGTTGAATTAAAAATTCCATTTTCCCAATTACGATTTAACGCATCTGATGATATGAGTTGGGGTGTAAATTTTTCAAGAACACTTAAAAGAAATAATGAAAAATCATACTTTGTAATGACACCAAAAAGTCAAAGCGGCTTCGTTTCACGCTTTGCTCTTCTTGAAGGGTTAAAAGGAATTAAACCAAAACAGCGTTTTGAAGTACTTCCATATATTGTTCAAAAAGCATCTTATTTGGTTCATGACGAAAATGACCCTTTTTATAAAAGTAATCAATATAAAACCACATTGGGAGCTGATGTAAAAGTAGGTATTGGTAGTAATCTTAATTTGGATGCTACTTTCAATCCTGATTTTGGACAAGTAGAAGTTGATCCTGCCGTAGTAAACCTTTCAGCATTTGAAACTTTCTATGAAGAGAAGAGACCTTTCTTTATGGAAGGCTCAAATATATTTAATTTCGGAAATAGTGGAATTAATAATAATTGGGGATTCAATTTTAGCTGGCCTGATCTATTTTATTCAAGAAGAATAGGAGCTTCGCCTCGTGGTTATTTATCCGACAATCAATACGCTGATGCTCCTTTAGAAACAAGAATACTCGGAGCAGCAAAACTAACGGGAAAAATTGGAGAATCAACCTCTCTTGGGGCAATAAGTGCATTAACTGAAAGAACCTATGGTACTCTTTGGAACGATGGAATTAGAGCCGAAGAAGTGATTGAACCCCTAACTCATTTCGGTGTTTTGAGATTAAAAGAAGAATTTAATAAAGGAAATCAAGGCATTGGTGTAATGGCAACAAGTGTAAATAGAAGTTTAGATACACCTGTAATGCAAGAATTATCAGCAAAGAATGCCTTTGCTTTTGGATTAGATGCATACACAATGCTTGATGAAGATAAAACTTATGCACTTGCCGCTGCATTAGCGGGAACTTATTTAAATGGTTCTAAGGAATTTATGCAGAGTGTGCAAAAACGCCCTTATCGATATTATCAAAGACCGGATGCAACTTATTCCACGTTCGACCCTAATATTACTTCGATGGGTGGTTACTATGGAAGAATTATGCTTAATAAACAGCAAGGTAATTTTTATACAAATATTGCTCTTGGTGCCGTATCACCCGGATTCGAGCAAAGCGATCTCGGCTCGCAATGGATGGCGGATAGAATAAATGGGCATCTAGTTCTTGGTTATAGATGGTATGAACCAGATGGACTTTTTAGAAAAAAACAGTTCTATGTTTCGCATGCACGTTCTTATGATTTTGAAGGAAATTCTATTTCTAAATTCCTATGGTTTAATAGCAATTTTACATTTATGAATTATTATGGACTACAAATGGGTGGTACTTATGAATTAGAGTCATTTAGTAAAACTCTTACTCGTGGCGGACCGCTTGCAATTAACCCGGAAGGATGGGGTTTTAATATTTCCGGATATTCCGATAGTAGAGAAATGATAACTGCTGGGTTGTATGGTTCTATATCCAAAGATGTTTTGAATAATAAATATTGGGAAATGGGTTTTGATTTGGAATGGAAACCTAATCAACAGATCAATTTAAGCATTGGACCTATGTTCTCAAATTCAAATGATGGACATCAATGGGTGGGAAATTTCGAAGATCCAACGGCAATAAACACATATAATACTCGGTATGTGTTTGGAAGAATTGAACAAAAAATATTATCGGCAAATATTAGATTAAGTTGGACTTTTACTCCGACACTTAGCTTACAGTTATTTATGCAGCCGCTATTTGCAGTGGGTAAATATAGCAACTTTAATGAGTTGAGTGCACCGAGAACCGCTAACTTTCGTGAATATGGCGCAGATGCTTCAACTGTTTCATATAATGATGAAGATGATAGTTATATTGTTGATCCAGATGGCGCTGGTTCTGCTGATGAATTTTCATTTAGTAATCCGGATTTTAACTTCAAATCACTACGCGGCAATGCCGTACTAAGATGGGAATTAATGCCTGGTTCAGTATTTTATTTCGTATGGTCGCACGATCAATCGGATTTTGCCAATGCCGGTGAATTTAAACTTCATCGCGATTTTAAGGATTTACTAAGAGCGGATGGCAACGATGTCTTTATGGTAAAATTCTCTTATTGGTTTGATATATAAATAATAAAGCCGCCTATCAGGCGGCTTTTGTTTGTTTCTTATATTAATTTTTATTCTCTTTTCAATATTGCAAATAACCTTGTTGATATCTACAACTAATACTAACAGATTACTTTACAAACTGAAGTGCGTAATATTTTGCTGTTAGTTTTTCACCGGTTGCTTTTTCTATCATTTCATTCCATGAATACTTCGCACCGTGCTTGAAATAATTTTCCATTAAATAATTACCCACATCTTCGGAATTATTAAAACTTGCATCCGTTACATTTTCATTAAATAGTACATCTTTATTTATATAATGAAATAATTGCGAAGCGAGAAGTTCACCTAACATATAATTATGATAGTATGCGGGATAAAGAGCTATATGAATCTTTGATGCCCAATCAGGATTGTCCCTTCCTTCTGGTTTTTTTATCATCTGATATTTTTCAACTAACTGCCACCAAAGTGAATTCAAATCTTGATCGGGATTTTCATACATTCTTTTTTCAAATCGATACATCACCTGAACCCAGCGAGAGAATGTAAGCTGTTCGAGTTTAAGAGCATTAAAGCTTTCACCTGAAATTTTTTCTTTCTCTTCTCTTGAAATTCCGATTACATCATAAATCCATTCAGGTGAAGAAGCCATTCTTCCGAAGAGCATAGCAATTGCTTCGGTAGTAAAAGTATGCGCTGGAGTGCGAAGAGTCCAAGGCAGTTCTTCCGGTAAGAATTTGTCATAAATTGCATGTCCAAATTCGTGCATCATAGTACCCATCCATCTATAATTTGGTTTCACGTTACAAACTACCCTTACATCTGCAAATCGATCAATATTAGTACAATAAGCATGTTGATACTTTCCTTCTTTCTCATAAAGATCACTATTTTTTATAATGTCATCAATATTAAGCCCTAAGCCATCATAATATTTTCTGGTAATCTCTACAACGTCTTTATCCTTATAATATGCATCGAAATCAACATCATAAATTTTCGGTCCCTGTTGAAAAAACTTATCCTGATAATGCCATGGCATTAGTTTATCCTTTGGCACATTTAGTTTTTTAGAAAGATACTCATCGATTGTAGATTTAAGTTTTGTAAATTCATTCCGTGTAAGTGAATCAAGTTCATCAAAAAGAGTTTCTATATCATCAGCATTCTGTTCGCTAAGTGTCAGACTCATTTGATGATAATTTTTATAACCGAGTTTTACTGCGGCTTCGTTTCTAAGTTTTACTAATTTTATAATATCAGGAGCTACTTCAGACCCTATTTGTTTGCTTGCCTTCCACGCCTTTTCAAGTTCAGTCGAATTTTTTGAAGTCTCTAAGATTTCATCTATTTGGTTATCTGTATATTTTTTTCCATCGAACTCTGCTCTATAAGTAGAAAACTTGTTTTCCACTTTAGAAGAGAGATTAACTATCTCTTCAAGAAGTTTTTCATCTAATTGATTTGCTGCATACGAGTTGTAAATTAATTCAAGCTGACGTTTAAGCAATTCATCTTTGATCTCGCCGGAATTTTTGAATTTTTTTAATTTTTCGAAAGTTTCTTTATCCGAATAGAATTTTGTTAGCTCAAGTCTGTAATCCGCAGCTTTTTTATAATCTGATTCTTTACCGCTGATAGAGGCATCAAAATCGGCTAAAGCAGATTTCTTTGAAAGTGGTATTACTTTCGATTCGTAGTCTTTTAGAAATGATGCAAATTCTTTTTCCATTAAATTCTCCTTTTCACAGCTTGTTACAATCAATACAAGTACCATTAATACAATTGATTTGACTAAAATTTTCATTTTTATTTTTTCCGATTTATTTAAGAGTTGATTCATAATTATTCTTAATGACTTGCCACGCATTCCGTACATGTTTTTCTTCAGTTCTGATTCCTGATATTACTAATCGCAAAACATACTTTCCGTTTAGTTTGGTATGTGAAAGAAATAGTTCACCCGAATCATTAATTGAATTAATCATACCCTCATTAAATGTATTTAGTTCCTCTTCACTCATTCCGGCTGGCTTGCCGCGAAAACAGATTGTGCTTAGTGTTACAGGTGCCACTAATTCAAAACGATTGTCTTCTGAAACTATTTTTTCAAATAATTTACCGAGACGCAGATGCTCTTTATAAATTTCGATATATCCTTCCTTGCCGTAGAAACGCAGAACAAACCAAAGTTTAAGTGCGCGAAATCTTCTGCCGAGTTGAACGCCATAATCCATTAGATTTTCCACTTCGGAATCTTCTTTCGTCTTAAGATATTCTGGCACTACACTGAATGCTTTTTTTAACAACTCGGGCTGCTTCGTATAAAACAAACTACAATCCATCGGTACGAATCCCCATTTGTGCGGATTAATTACAATAGAATCAGCGTCATCTACACCCTCTAAAATATATTCATAGCCTGGTACCATAGCTATTACACCTGCGTGAGCGGCATCGACATGAAGCCAAAGATCATATTTATTACAAATTTTGGCAATCTCTATTACTGGATCAATACTTGTAACGGAAGTAGTGCCAATTGTCGCTACGACACAAAACGGTTTATAGCCAGCATTAATATCAGCTTGAATTGCTTTTTCAAGCTCTGCGGGGATCATTTGAAATTTTTCATTGGTAGCAATTTTTCGTGTACCCTCAAGACCTAAGCCGAGTGTAAGAGCTCCTTTTTCTACAGATGAATGAGCAAATTCGGAAGTGTACAAACGAAGAGGTGGCACGCCACTGCCCACTAATCCCTTTTCCCTAATTGCATATTCTTTAATTTTTTCTTTTGCATTTGCAATTGCGTGCATTGTACTTATTGATGCAGTATCATAAATAATTCCCCAAAAATCTTTATGTAATTCTACCGAGTCTCTAAACCAATTGACTGTAACTCTTTCAAGTTCGCTTATTGCGGGAGAGGATTTCCAAAGCATTCCATTTGCATTTAAAGCGCTGCTGATTAATTCGCCAAATATTCCGGGTGCCGTTGAGGTTGAATTAAAATACGCCATAAAATTTGGATGCTGCCAATGTGTTATTCCCGGTAATATTTTTTCTTGAAAATCGGAAAAAATTCTATCGAAAGATTCACCTTTATCGGGCATGGAATTGGGTAGATTTTTCTTAATTTCTCCGGGCTGAACATCTGGTACAACGCGTAACTTTTCTATACCTGATAAATAGTTATCCACCCATTCGATTATCTCGTTGCCCTGTTTCTTAAATTCTTCTGATGGCATGTCGGTAATTCTATTTTTCATTTATTCTTTTCCTAAAAATTGAATAAACAAAAATAGTAAATCGAACGGAATGGTGAGGTGCAAATATCATTATTTAGAAAATATCGATTAACCTCTCTCGAACTTAAAAGATGATAAATATAAATCTAATTTTAGCATCCAGATTAGAATACCCTTTTGATGAATCTCTTTAAATATCTTATATTTTTATATGCGATTTAATGTTGTATTCAGATATATCGGAATGGTGCTTTTATTAAACTCCATTTTCCTATTCATCTCCACCGGAGTAGCTGTTTATTATGGAGACGGGGCAACAACGCAACTTCTATTTAGTGCGCTTCTATGCACCCTTTCGGGAATTATTCCTTTAATCTTCGTCCCAAATACGGCGGAGATAAGCAATTCAGAAGGAATGATGATTGTTGTGGGATCTTGGGTTCTTGCTTGCATTTTAGGTGCCGCACCTTATGCTTTATGGGGTAGAGAATTTACTCTTAGCAATGCAATTTTTGAATCCGTTTCGGGATTTACAACAACAGGAGCTACGGTTGTAAGAAATATCGAAGCACTTCCGCATGGAATACTTTTCTGGCGGGCATCAACACATTGGATCGGTGGAGTAGGAATTATTGTTTTTATTCTTTCCGTACTACCATCAATGGGAGGAGCTTCTTTAGTTTTATATAGAAGCGAGATGTCCCCTGCCGCTCTTCGACAATTTAAAATGCGCGCAAAAGAAGCCGTTAGAGTAATTGCAAGTGTATATGTAGTTTTAACTTTGCTCGAAACATTTGCATTAATGATCTGCGGGCTTTCACTATTTGATGCGATTACACATTCATTTGCTACAATTGCTACCGGCGGATTTTCAACAAAAAATCTTTCAGTCGCTTCGTTTAATAATCCTGCTGCCGAAGTTGTAATAATGATCTTTATGTTTATTGCGGGTATGAATTTCGGTCTTTTATTTGCGATTACTATCGGTAATTTTTCAGCAATCAAATATTCGGAAGTTTTAAAGTATTATTTCATCGCTAATATTGTAGGTATATTGATAGTAACCTTTGATTTATATGGTTCTCAATACGATTCATTTATACAAGCATTACGTTATTCCTCTTTTCAGGTGCTATCGCTTGGTACATCTACTGGTTTTGCCTCTGCCGATTCTTCGGTCTGGTCTCCATTTGCTCAAATGATATTAATCTATTTTACACTTCAATGCGCATGCGCAGGTTCTACATCCGGCGGAATTAAAACCGACAGAATTGTAATTCTATATAAATCGATAGCGCGAAAAATAAAACATATAATTTATCCCAATGCAGTATTCCATATATCGGTAGATAAGATAAAGGTTACAGATGCGGCACTGGAAATGAATCTGATTTATATTTTACTTTATCTCGGAATTATATTCATTTCAACATTGTTATTAACAGCCTTTGGATTAGATTCACTTTCGTCTTTTTCCGGTTCGGCTGCATGCATGGGTAATGCCGGTCCGGGTCTCGGTACAGTTGGCTCTTTAGATAATTACACTCACTTGCCACATGCAGGTAAAATTGTCCTTAGTGTTGTTATGCTTCTTGGTCGTCTTGAAATATATGGAATATTGATTCTATTCTCCAAAAAAATGTGGAAGTAACAGCTATTTAGTGCATCATTTCTTATTTTAAGGGTTCATTTTCTTTATCATTTCCCCAAAATCAATAGTGGGGATATATACATTTATAATTACGGAATAATTTATGCGTTTAAGTAAATACTTTGTGCCGACATTAAAGGAAGTACCTGCTGAGGCAGTAATTCCAAGTCATATATTAATGATTCGATCGGGATTGGTTCGACAACTTTCTGCGGGCATCTATTCGTTCTTACCGCTTGGATATATTGTCGTAAGAAAAATTTCTGAAATCATCCGAGAGGAACAGAATGCAATCGGGGGACAGGAATTTCATTTTCCGGCACTAAATCCGAAAGAAATCTGGGAAGCAACGGGCAGAGTGGAAGCATTCGGAGATACACTTTTCCATCTTAAAAACCGTGATTATGTATTAGCTCCAACTCATGAAGAAATTGTAGCATTCCACGCAAAAGGTGCAATAACTTCCTACAAAGATTTGCCGCAAATGTGGTATCAGATACAAACTAAATTCCGCAATGAAGCACGCCCAAGAAGCGGTGTCATCAGAGGCAGACAATTCTTAATGAAAGATGCTTATTCATTGGATGCAACTTTTGAAGGACTTGATAAATCATATAGTGCACAAGATAAAGCATATAGAACAATTTTTGATCGATGCGGTATTAAATATTTTGTAGTGGGAGCTTCGAGTGGTGCAATGGGTGGAAGCAAATCAGAAGAATTTATGGTTAAGTCCGATGCAGGTGAAGATACAGTAGCTTATTGCGAAAAATGTGGCTATGCTGCCAATATAGAAGTTGCTCAATCTATTGTTGATCTTGCAATCCGTCATAATGAAAGCAAGGATATTTTTGAAATATCAACTCCAAATGTTCATAGCATTGATGAACTTACAGAGTTTTTGAAAATCGATGAAACCGAGTGCGCAAAGAGCCGAGTTTATATTCATAACGAAAAACCGGTTTTGGTTTTAATGCTTGGCAATGACGAAGTAAACGAAACAAAGCTTAGCGGAGCTCTCGGAGGAAACGTAAGGCCTTGCCATCCTGATGAATTAAAAGAGATAACAGGCGCAGATGCCGGTTCTATTGGTCCTATCGGATTCAATGGAAAAATAGTTGCCGATCTAAGATTAGTCGAAGCTAATAATCTTTATTCGGGTGCAAATAAAAATGATTATCACATTGGTGGCATTGATTTAAAAAGAGATGTACCTGAATTGGATTATTTTGATCTTCGTTCGGCACAATCTGGCGAAAAATGCACTCGATGTGGTGAAAATTTAGATGTATTTAAGGCAATAGAATTGGGGCATATATTCAAACTCGGCACAAAATATTCTGAAGCTCTTGGAGTTAATTTCCTTGATGAAGAAGGAAAAGAAAATCCCGTTATTATGGGAAGTTACGGTATCGGAGTTGAAAGAGTTTTTGCTTGTTATGTAGAACAAAATTATGATGAAAATGGTATTATATGGGATAAGACTTTAGCCCCTTATCAAGTACATTTGCTCGGTCTTAATATGAAAAAAGAATTAGTAGTAAATAAAGCTGATGAACTATATGCAGGATTTACATCCGCCGGAATTGAAGTGCTTTATGATGATAGAATTGATGCGCAGGCAGGATTTAAGTTTAATGATGCAGATCTACTCGGTTTCCCGATTCAAGTGATAGTGGGAGAAAAAAATCTTAAAGAAGATATGGTAGAAATAAAGATAAGAAAAACAGGTGAGAGATTTAAAGTGGCGTATAGCGAAGCAATAGAAAAAGTTAAGGAATTATTAGCGTAACAGTAACTATATGAGCGATAATGACGGTACAATATTATATTTAGTATCTACACCCATCGGTAATCCTGATGATATAACTCTGCGCGCATTAAACGTGTTAAGGGAAGTACCGTTTATTATCGTGGAAGAATATAAAGAGGCACGCCGATTATTATCAAAATATGAGATAGAAAAAGAACTTATCTGCTTAAATGAACATAACGAACAGGATGAAGCAGGTGAGATACTTGCCAAAGTAAAAATTGCAGGTTCGGCAGCTCTCATATCCGATTGCGGAACTCCATTATTTTCCGATCCGGGTAAGACACTTGTTAATCTCGCCATTAATTCTCGTATAAAAATTGTCCCGATTCCCGGAGCGAGCTCACTTCTTCCTGCATTAATCGGTTCAGGATTTCTGCTTGATACTTTTTATTATTCCGGCTGGCTTTCACCTAAAAGGGATATAAGGCAGAGAGAACTTTCACGATTAAGAAATATAAAAGATCTTTTGGTAATAATGGAAACACCTTATCGATTAGGGGCTTTGATAAAAGATGTGAGAAAAATTTTCGGCGATAAAACGCCGGCAGTAGTAGCTTTCGATCTCACATTGCCGGAAGAAAAATATATTCGTGGTAACTTGGAGTATATCGATAATTATGTTCAGAAGGATAAACTCAAAGGTGAGTTCGTGCTTCTTATCAATAATAAATGACCTATTATGCATTTGATTAGATACTTGATTAAATTTGCAATAGATAAATAAGTTTTAGAGTAATTATATAAAGGAGACAATTATGCTAAACGTACAGGATGTTGATTTAACACCGAATCCGCAGGCATTAAAATTTGTATTAAATGAAAGAATATTGGGACGCGAAACACGCGATTATAAATCAGCCGAAGAAGCAAAGAATGACCCTTTAGCAGAAGGTATTTTTCAGATTGAAGGTGTAGTTGGCGTTTTCTATATGGATAAATTTATCACAATTGAAAAAGATGCTAAAACCGGATGGGGACAAATTCAACGACCATTTGTTGAATTCATTCGCAATTTCGATAAATCATTAATTCCCGCAGAAAAGGAGATTGAACTAAGTTCGCAGGAAGAAACCGAGCTATTGAAAAAAATTAATGAAATTTTGGATACGAGAGTTAGACCTGCATTAGCCGGTGATGGCGGTGGACTTGAAGTAATTGGTCTCGAAGGATTGACACTTAAAATCCGTTATCAAGGTGCGTGCGGAAGCTGTCCAAGTTCAATTCGCGGAACACTTGTTGCGATAGAGAATCTTCTCCGTCGTGAGATCAACCCATCAATAGAAGTAATCCCTGCATAATATTTTATCTTGTCCCCATGATAAATGGGGACATTGTTATAGTTTCCTTTTTGTAAATTATAGTTTAATAGCTGTTTTCCTTTTGTAAAATTATTATAGGTGTTAATGAGTAGTTTTGGTGCGGAATTTTGGAATAAGAGATATTCGGGTGAGGATTTTGTCTATGGAACAGAACCAAATCAGTTTTTTAAGGATTCCTTAGATAATTACACAAAGGAAAGGACTGCCAATAATAAAGATAATAGTAACACTCCTTTTGTTGCAGAACGTTCTAAATCAGCAGAACCTCAATCCTTCTCCAGCACAAATGAAAGCCCGAGAATACTTCTGCCCGCAGATGGGGAAGGGAGAAATGGTGTTTATGCAGCTACATTAGGCTTTGATGTTACTTCAATAGACCAAAGTTCAACCGCAAAAGAAAAAGCTCTCCAATTAGCTTCACAAAAAGGAGTAAAAATCGATTATAAAGTTGGCGATTTGACTGAGATGGAACTGCCTGAGAATTATTTTGATGCTGCCGGACTATTTTTCTTTCACTTGCCAGAAGAGCAAAGAGAATTCATACATAAGAAAGTCATAAACTCTATAAAGCCGGGTGGAATTTTGATCTTTGAGGCATACGAAAAAGATCAATTGGGAAAAGATTCCGGTGGACCGCAAGATTTGGATGTTCTTTATTCACTCGAAGATATAATAACCGATTTTATTGATCTCGATATAAAACTATTTTCCAAAGAAATAACTCACCTCAATGAAGGTCAGCATCACAAAGGGGAAGCAGCAGTAATTAGGTTAATTGGCACAAAACAAGAAACCCTGGAAACTATATCTTGACTTATTAGTTTCCATGTCGTACATTTAAAACGTTAAAAACAAAAATAGTTTCTAAGATGGACGACAAATTAAAAATATTACTATTCTCTAAAGACCTATTCTTAAAAAATGGGTTTTATAACACTTCGATGGATGAAATAGCCAAAGAATTGCGAATGAGCAAGAAAACTATCTACAAACATTTTCCAACAAAAATGTTTCTCGTAGAAGCGGTTGGGCTAAATTTTCGCGATACCGTAAAAGAAAATGTATTAAAGCTATTAAATGAGCAGACCGCCAGTTCACTTACCAAAATAAAATCAATAGTGCGCTTTTTCTTAGACATATCTATAAAAGTGGACAAGAGATGGTTTGAAGATTTACAAAATCACGCCCCTCAATATTGGGAAGACTTAGATAAAACAAGGAAAGAGTTAATTCTTGGTAATCTAACCAAAATAATTGACGAAGGGAAAGAGGAAGGATTAATCCGCGATATACCCACTCCGATTTTGATGACAATATTTCTTAATGCTGTAACTTCAATTATCAATCCGGAATTTCTTATTAACAACAATTTTTCGTTGAATGAAGCATTTAATCATACATTTAATCTATTATTAAATGGAATTCAGACAAAGAAAGCGAAAAAATTACAACAAAAAGCGCAAAAGAGTGAAAAATGAAAACAAAATTAGCCGCATTACTTTCGTTAATATTAATTATTACTTCCTGTTCAGGAGATAATAATGAAACATATATAGAAGAATCAGGCACTATCGAAGCTACCGAATCTGTAATCAGCTCACAGGTCTCGGGAAAAGTACTTACAATAAAAAATGACGAAGGAAGCATTGTAAGCGAGGGAGATACACTTCTTATAATCGACCACGAATTATACGAAATACAGCTTCTTCAAGCGAATGCCGGGCGTGAAATGGCTAAAGCCCAATACGACCTATTAGTAAAAGGAGCGAGAAGCGAAGATATTAAGTCTTCTTACGAAATGCTTTTGCAAGCCGAAGCAAATTATAAATTAGCTGAATCCGACAAAGAAAGAATGACTAATCTATTTGAAACAAATTCGATTACAAAGCGACAGCTCGAAGAGACGAATACACGATACGATGTAACAAAAGCGCAATACAATTCAGCAAAAGAGAACTATGCAAAAATTAAAAACTTCGCCCGCCCTGAGGAGTTAGCCCAAGCAAAAGCTAATTATGAAAAGGCGGATGCCGCCGCCCAATTAATTGAAAAGAATATCAGAGATTGCTTCGTAACTTCCCCGATAAAAGGAACTGTAGTAAAATCATACGTAGAAAAAGGGGAAACAGTTTCAATGCTTTCTTCTCTTGCTAAGGTAACTGATTTAAGTCTAGTTAAATTAGTAGTGTATGTTCCTGAAAATGTACTCGGAAAAATTAAAACAGGTCAGAAGGCAGAAATTTCAACCGATTCTTATGCCGGAAAATTTTACGAAGGAAAAGTGATATTTATCTCTCCAGAAGCAGAGTTTACGCCAAAGAATATTCAAACAAAAGATGAGCGAACGAAATTAGTATTTGCAGTAAAGATAGAAGTACCAAACCCAAACAACGAGCTTAAAGCCGGTATGCCTGCAGACGCTAAGGTAATATTTTAATAAATGAACATAATCAGCATAAATAATCTAATAAAAAATTATGGCGAAGTAGAAGCCGTAAGAGATATCTCTTTCGATATAAAGGAGGGGGAGATGTTTGGATTTGTGGGACCTGATGGTGCGGGGAAAACCACAACTCTTAGGATTATGTGCGGACTTATAAATCCCGATTCGGGAACTGTATCTCTATTCGAAAAAGATATTACCAAAGAAAGAAAAACTATTCAATCACAAATCGGTTATCTATCACAAAAATTTAGTCTATATGGCGATTTGAGCGTTGATGAAAATATTGAGTTCTTCGCCGATATCCATAATGTAAAAAATTATAAAACGAGAAGAAACGAGCTATTAGATTTTACAAAGCTAAAACCGTTTAGAGATCGGTTAGCCGATAAACTTTCGGGCGGAATGAAGCAAAAGCTTGCTCTTGCCTGCTCATTAATTCATCAACCGAAAATTTTATTCTTAGATGAACCGACAACAGGAGTCGATCCCGTTTCAAGACGCGATTTCTGGAAGATACTTTCTAATTTGCTTAAAGAAGGGATAACAATTTTTATGACCACCCCTTATTTAGACGAAGCGGAAAGATGCAATAGAATTGCACTTATGAGCGGGGGTAAAATTATCGCTCTCGACACACCGGCGAAAGTAAAAGAAAGTACCGGTATAAATGTAATTGAATTAGTCGTTTCTCCTCTTCAAAAGGCAATTAATATTCTGAACGAAAATAATTGGCAGGTTCAATCATTTGGCGATCGGTTGCAAATAATTTCTCAATCACCCGAAAATGATTTAATTAAAATTCTTGATCAACTAAAGAAAAATAATTTAGAGCTAATGGATAATAGAATAATTTCTCCAAGCCTCGAAAATGTTTTCATTCACTTGATAAAAAAATGAATAGTATAGAAGTATATAATCTTACAAAAAAGTTTGGGTCTTTTACCTCGGTAGATAATATTTCCTTCAATGTAACTCAAGGAGAGATATTCGGATTTCTCGGTTCAAATGGAGCAGGGAAATCTACAACCATTAAAATGCTCTGCGGTATTATCTCATCGACAGCAGGCGATGCAATGGTTGGCGGGTACAGCATCAATAAGGATTCAGACAAAGTAAAACTTAATATCGGATATATGTCGCAACGATTTTCGCTTTATAATGATTTAACGATTGAGGAAAATATAAATTTCTTTGGCGGAGTGTATGGCTTAAACAGCGCTAAATTAAACGAAAGAAAAGATTGGGTTTTAGCTATAGCCAATTTAAAAGGAAAAGAAAAAATCCTTACAGGTTCACTTCCGGGAGGCATTAAACAACGTCTAGCTCTCGGTACAGCGGTTATTCATTCGCCAAAAATTGTGTTTTTAGATGAACCGACTAGTGGAGTCGACCCATTATCGAGAAGAAATTTTTGGGATTTAATAAATCTACTTTCATCTCAAGGGACTACTGTTTTTGTTACTACTCACTATCTCGAAGAAGCAGAATATTGCAATAATATTATTCTAATCGATGCAGGTAAGCTAATTGCAGAAGGAAATCCAAAACAGTTAAAAACAAAATACATTACTGATCCAATCTTTGAAATCAATTGTTCAAACCCAATTGAAACGATGGAAGCACTTTCAAAAAATCCAACTGTTTTAGAAGTATCTTTATTCGGGAATAGTTTACATGCTTTAGTAAAAGACACTCCCGATGCAAAAGAAAGATTAATTGAATTTATAAAACCTGTTTCTGAAATAAAAAGTATTGATAAAATCGTTCCTACTCTCGAAGATGTTTTTATTCATTTAGTTGATAAGAGAGAAGTAAATGATTAATAGAATAAAGGCGGTAGCTAAGAAAGAATTAAAGCAGATTATAAGAGATAGGCGACTTTTAATAGTAATCTTTTTCTTCCCTGTTTTCCTGCTTGGAATTTTTGGTTATGCTGTTAATTTTGATGTAAAGAATATTCATCTTGCTATTTATGATCAAGAAAAATCCTCTCTAAGCCGCGACTTTATTAATACTCTTACTTCATCAGATTATTTTGTAATTACTGAAATAATCAACAGCGATAGTCAAATAAAGGAGATACTAAATAAAAAAAGAGCGCAGGCGGTTTTAGTAATAGATAGAGATTTTTCTAAAAACCTATTCTCCGCTAAGCAATCGGAAATCCAAGTTCTTGTAGATGGTGTTGATGGCAATACTTCCTCGATAGTATATAATTATATAAATGTGGCTGTCTTTTCTTTCAATAATAAAATTCAAAAGGAACAGTTTGATTCAAAAGGATTAACTCCTCCCAAGGGAATTGAAGTAGAGCCTGTATTTTGGTTTAATCCTGATTTGAAATCGACCCATTTTTTAATACCCGGTTTGATTGCTATGATTCTCATTGTAACATCGGTAATTTCAGTCTCACTAACGTTCGTAAGAGAAAAAGAAAAAGGGACTATAGAGCAGATAAATGTATCCTCGGTTTCGTCATTTGAATTAATTACAGGCAAATCGCTTCCATATATAATTATCTCCCTGATTAATGCAGCTTTCATTCTTATAGCCGGATATATTCTTTTTGATGTGGTCGTAAAAGGTAGTTACATTTTGCTTTTTCTTACTACGTTAGTTTTTATCGTAGCCTCGGTGAGTCTGGGAATTTTTATTTCCGTTATTTCCGATAGCCAACAAGTGGCTTTTTCGATTTCAACATTTGTATCCCTTCTTCCGTCTGTAATACTTTCGGGCTTTGTTTTCCCGATAGAAAGCATGCCTTTCTTAGTGCAAATAATTACAAACATCACTCCGGCTAAATTTTATTTAGTAATTCTCCGTTCTATTATATTGAAAGGCGTTGGTGTTTCCGCATTTTGGGATCAGTTGGCTTACCTATCTCTATTTATCGTTATGTTTTCATCTCTCGCTTTGATTATAAGTAAAAAAAAGGAAGTCTAATTGAAGACGATAAAACATATATTGATAAAAGAGTTTCAACAACTAAAGCGCGACCCTAAAATGTTTATGATCGTTCTTATAGCACCGATTGTACAATTGATATTTTTGGGTTATGCGGCTAACCTTGACGTAGAAAAAGTACATATAGCTTTTTATGATATGGATAAAACTTCTGAAAGTAGAAATTTTATCCGTCAATTTGATGGCTCTACTTATTTTTCAAACGACTTCTCGATTAATACTTATGAAGAACTTAATGAGCTTATTGATAAAGGGAAAGTAATCACTGGGATAGTAATTCCTAAAGATTTCGAAAAGAAAGTTGAACGAAGAGAGGGAGTAAAAATTCAAGCTATAATTGACGGTTCGGATGGTAATACCGCTTCTATTGCTTCGGGCTATATGATGAATGTAATCAGAAATTATAATCAAGACATATTATTAGAAACGATGGGAAGATTAGGTAAAAAATTTGTTTCCGTTGGTTCACTTTCGAGTGAAATTCGTGTATGGTTTAATCCCGAACAGAAGACACGCATTTTTATGGTGCCGGCTATCGTGGGGCTTTTACTTACAATCATTACAATGCTTCTTACCTCCCTTGCAATTGTAAAAGAGAAAGAAATTGGTACTTATGAACAGCTCGTTGTAACTCCAATAAAATCGTATCAATTAATAATAGGCAAACTACTTCCATTCGCTATATTGGGATTTATTTCAGTATTGATAATTCTATTAGCTCAATATGTGATTTTTGATATTGCTGTAAGGGGAAGTGAATTGTTTTTAATATTTAATTCGTTTTTATATGTTTTATCTACACTTGGATTAGGGCTATTTGTATCAACTATTTCCAAAACGCAGCAGCAGGCAATGATGCTTGCTATCTTCGTTGTAATGCTGCCGATGGTTTATCTATCCGGATTTGTTTTTCCTATCGAAAATATGCCTAAAATAATTCAATATATTACTTATATCATTCCTCTGAAATATTTTCTCATAATTATCCGTGGGGTGATATTAAAGGGAATTGGTTTTTCAGAATTATGGTCTCAAACGCTTATCCTTTTTTTAATGGGCGTTACTATATTGTTTGCATCAGCAATCAGATACCACAAAAAATCAGAATAACTGTTTTTTGTGAATAATGCATTCCGTTTTCCGCTTTCATAAAAAGATAATTTGGTGTAGTTTTGTAAGATTAATTTTTTAGGATATCTTATGGAACATACTTCTATTTCAGTACCATTAATTACATTGGTGCCATTCATTTTGATGTTGGCTTCAATTGCTGTTTTTCCAATCTTTTTCAATCATTGGTGGGAACATAATACCAATAAACTTATTGTAGCGGTGGTTCTTAGTATTCCGATTTTAATTTATTTATTCTCTGCCGGATTAGCAGTAGAATTGGAACACGCTATGCTATTTGATTATGTTCCATTCTTAATTTTGCTCGGTGCTTTATTTACAATTACGGGTGGAATTTTACTCACAGGAGATATCGAAGCCAAACCATCTATTAATACCTTGTTTCTCGGAATTGGTGCACTCTTAGCTTCTTTTATGGGTACTACGGGTGCAGCAATGCTTTTAATTCGTCCTGTAATCCAAACCAACAAAGAAAGAAAATTTAAAGTACATACAATTTTATTTTTTATCGGAATCGTTGCTAATTGCGGTGGTCTGCTTACGCCACTCGGTGATCCCCCTCTTTTTATGATGTATCTTCGCGGTGCCCCTTTTATGTGGTTTTTACACTTATTTCCCGAATGGTTATTTACAAATGTCGCCTTATTAATAGTCTATTACTTTGTTGATAGTTACTATCATAAAAAAGAACCTACACGAGCATTAATTTTAGATCATACTCAAATTCGCCCAATCAAAATTCAGGGGAATATCAATTTTCTCTTTTTGCTTGGTGTAGTTCTTTCAGTTGCTTTCATTAATCCACAATACATGCCATTCATAGCAAGTAATCATTATTTTGGTTTTATTCGCGAAGGTGTGATAGTTTTAATGGCT
>Ga0172380_10000798_pt1 | contig 57517 bp, 67 predicted proteins | sample Leawe162metaG_FD_119747 | JGI IMG/M metagenome (GOLD analysis project Ga0172380, IMG submission 119747) | Leachate microbial communities from a municipal landfill in Southern Ontario, Canada - Leachate well 162 metaG | ecosystem: Engineered > Solid waste > Landfill > Unclassified | place... | reverse complement strand
CGCCACGGGCCTCAGCCCGATCGCCTATGTGCAGCGGCTGAGGATCGAGGACGCCAAGCGCCGCCTCGAGCGGACAGAGGCTTCGGTCGACGAGATCAGCTGGCAGGTCGGCTATGAGGAGGCCGCCTTCTTCCGCCGCCTGTTCAAGCGCGTCACGGGTCTGACGCCCGGCAGCTATCGCCGGCGCTTCAGGATACCCGATTACGCGCAGCCGCGCAGGAAGAGCTAGCGGGTCCCGCCTACTCCGCCTCCAGCCCCACGGTCAGCGGCCATTCGACGACATAGTCCTCGAAATCCTCGACCGGCACGTCGTCCTCGCTGACGGTGCGGCCGCGCACCGAGATGCCCGCCGTGTGCACCGTCTCCGGATCGCCCGACACCAGATAGTGCCACCAGTACAGGTCCTCGCCATCGGCGACCAGACGATAGGCGCAGGTCGGCGGCAGCCAGGAGATCGTCTCGACCTGGTCCGGGGTCAGGCGGATGCAGTCGGGAACCGTCGCCTGGCGGTTTTCATAGTCCTTGCAGCGGCAGGTTTCGCCGTCGAGCAGGCGGCAGGCAACCGAGGTGAAGGCGACCTCGCCGGTGTCCCAGTCCTCGAGCTTGTTGAGGCAGCAAAGGCCGCAGCCGTCGCACAGGCCTTCCCATTCCGCCGATGTCATCTCGGACAGCGTTTTGCGCTTCCAGTAGGGAACCTCGTTCAATTTCATGTCATCCCGGGCGGCCAGAGGCGCGCACGCCTGCTTTCTTCTTGTTCTTTGAGCGCAAATCGACCATGTAACAACAATTACCGATCGTTGCGGTTGCGCGTCTTCCTGTGGCGCGCGGAGACGGTCGCGTCAAGCTTTCAAAGCTTCGCCAGCAAGGAAAGTTCAAGGTGCAGGACGAACCTTCTCAGAAAAAGCGGCCCCGCAGGAAACATCATTTCCTGCTGCGGATCGATTCCTGGATCGATTCGACGGTCTGGAATGCCGGCTTCGCGGCAGGCGAGATGTGGGAAGAGATCACCATCTTCTTCCGCCGTTTCCGGGTGCGCGGCTGGAAGCGCGCCGTATTCGAGATCCTCGGCGAGGGCATGACGCTGGGGACCGCCGGCAGCGTGCTGATGCTCGCGCTAGCCATGCCCGCCTTCGAGGAGACCAAGAAGGATTGGCGCAACCAGGACAATTTCGCCGTCACATTCCTCGACCGCTACGGCAACCAGATCGGCCATCGCGGCATCATTCACGAGAACTCCGCGCCGATCGACGACCTGCCCGATCACCTGATCAAGGCGGTTCTGGCGACCGAGGACCGCCGCTTCTTCGAGCATTTCGGCATCGACTTCCTCGGCCTCATCCGCGCCATGAGCGAGAATGCGCGGGCCGGCGAGGTCGTGCAGGGCGGCTCGACGCTCACCCAGCAGCTTGCCAAGAACCTGTTCCTGACCAACGAGCGCTCGCTCGAGCGCAAGATCAACGAAGCCTTTCTGGCGACCTGGCTGGAAGCCAACCTGACGAAGAAGGAAATCCTCTCGCTCTATCTCGACCGCGCCTATATGGGCGGCGGCACATTCGGCGTGGCGGCGGCCTCGCAATTCTATTTCGGCAAGAACGTCACCGAGGTCAATCTGGCGGAATCGGCCATGCTCGCCGGCCTGTTCAAGGCGCCGGCGAAATACGCGCCACACGTCAACCTGCCGGCGGCGCGCGCGCGCGCCAACGAGGTGCTGACGAACATGGTGCAGGGCGGCATCATGACGGAAGGCCAGGTGATCGGGGCACGGCGCAATCCGGCCACCATTGTCGACCGCAACGACACGGAAGCGCCTGACTATTTCCTTGACTGGGCCTTCGACGAGGTCAGGCGGATCGCCGCGCGTTTTCCCGAACACTCGCTGGTCGTGCGCACGACGATCGACACCGGGTTGCAGAAGGCGGCGGAAGCCGCGGTCGAATCGAGCCTGCGCGAATATGGTGATCAGTACAACGCCAAGCAGGCGGCGCTGGTGATGATCGAAAACGGCGGCGCGGTGCGCGCCATGGTCGGCGGCCGCGACTACGGCGAAAGCCAGTTCAACCGCGCCACCAGGGCGCTGCGCCAGCCGGGCTCCTCCTTCAAGATCTATACATATTCGCTCGCCATGGAGAGGGGGATGACCCCGGAGACGCCGATCACCGACGCGCCGATCTCCTGGGGCAACTGGAGCCCGCACAATTACGGCAACAGCTATGCCGGCCGCATCAACATCCAGACGGCGCTGGTCAAATCGATCAACACCATCCCGGTCCGGCTCGCCAAGGAAAAGCTCGGCCCCAACGCCATCACCGACATCATGGCCGAGGCGAAGAAATTTGGCGTCGAGACGCCGATCCGCAAGGACGTGACCATACCGATCGGCACGTCGGAAGTGACCGTGCTCGACCAGGCGACCGCCTATGCGGTGTTTCCGGCCGGCGGCTATCAGTCGCGCCGCCACGGCATTGCGCAGATCATGAACTACAAGGGCGATGTGCTCTACGATTTCGCCCGCGACGAACCTCCGGCCACGCGCGTGCTCAGCGAAACGGCCGCCGACTATATGGCCCAGATGCTGACGAAGGTGCCCTATATCGGCACGGCGCGGCGGGCCGCACTCGACAACGGCATCGTCACCGGCGGCAAGACCGGCACCACGCAGGCCTATCGCGACGCCTGGTTCTGCGGCTTCACCGGCAACTACACGGCGGCCGTCTGGTTCGGTAATGACGACTATACCTCGACCAACAACATGACGGGCGGCTCGATCCCGGCCATGACCTTCAAGAAGCTGATGGACTATGCCCACCAGGGGATCGAGCTCAGAGCCATACCGGGCAACGAAAACCCCCTGCCCGCCGCGCCCGACCCGGCAAAGGTGGCCCGCACGGAGCCGGCCAAGGACGGCGAGACGCTGCCGCCCCTGATGCGCCCGCGCTCGCTGACGAAGGAGACGACGGGGATGATCCGCGACATCGGCAAGATGCTCGAGGATGCAAAGCCGCTTTCCGTGCCGCCGCAGAAGGTCGCGAGCGCCGACTGAGCGCGCGCGCGACATCTCGCATCGCCGCACTTACCGGCGGTTAACCCCGTCCCCGGATTGTCGTGTCGCAAGCCCGCTTTGCGCGCCCTCTTAAAGGCGCGTTAACACGCCGGGGCTATGCGTTTGCGCATTGCGGACCGGCGCGTCCCTCCCCTCGATGATCAGTGGAAGAAGCATGGAACACTGGCTCGGCCTTGCCGCGCTCCCTCGCCTGACAGCCGAACAGACGGCCGCCTACGAGCGCGAGCGGGCGGAGGCGCGCAGCCATGCCCTGTCACGCATGACGGTCGCCGTCGGTGGCTTCTATTTCTCCTACGCGCTGATCGACATCCTGATGCTCGGCGACATCGTCCAGCTTTCGCTCATGCTCCGCTTTGGCGTCATCCTGCCGCTGGCGCTGGCACTCGGCTGGTACCAGTCCGGCCGCCGGTCGATCCGCCACAAGGAAATCGCCACGCTCGCCGTGGCTTTGAGCGGCAACATCGTCTGGTGCGTCGTACTCGCCTCCAGCCACAGCCCGGCGGTGCTGCACTATTACTACGCCGCCGCGATCTTCCAGATGGTGGTGACCATCGCGGCCCGGACGACCTTCGACCTGGCGGTCGGCGTAAGCATCGGCACGGCGGCGATCAACTACGCTTTCATCTGGCTGATCGAGGGTGTGACGCCGCTCTACGTCTTCTATCATCTGGCGGTCTATCTCCCGACCGTGGTGCTGACGCTCGTCGCCAGCCATCAGCTGGAGGTCGAACGCCAGCGCGCCTTCCTGCAGCTCAACGAGAACGAGGCGCTGAAGCGCGAACTGGCGCACCAGAACGCAGAGCTCGCCCGCCTCTCCTCGACCGATCCGCTGACGCAATTGCCCAACCGGCGGGGCACGGAAGCCGAGATTGCCCGGCTGAGGCGGATGCTCAAGCCGGCGGAGCTGGAAAACAGCGCGGCGCTGATCGTCGACATCGACCATTTCAAGGCCTTCAACGACGGCTACGGCCACGGCGCCGGCGACGAATGCCTCCGGGAGGTCGCACGCGCCATGCGCCGCGAGCTGCCCGGCACCGTCCACCTCGCCCGCCTCGGCGGCGAGGAATTCCTGGCCGTTCTGCCGCCTGGCGAGGCGAGCCATGCAGGCATGCTGGCGGAGCGCATTTGCCGGGCGGTGCTGGCGCTTGCAATCCCGCACGACCATATCGGCGGGCGCGACTGCCATGTCACGGTCAGCATCGGCGGTGCCTGCGGCTCGATCGCCACGGACGGCGCGTTTACCCGCCTTCTCGAGGCGGCGGACCAGGCGCTCTACGCGGTCAAGGCCGAGGGCCGCAACGGCTGGCGGCTGGCGCCGGGCGAGCCGGCGAAATCGGATGCGGCATGAGCCGGATGGCCATCCGGCAATCCAATCCTATTTGGTGAGCGCCGCGTGTTGCTCACGCAGGCCCGGCTGCTTCAGCAGGACGGCGACTTCAGCTTCTGCCGCCGCCGGCTTCATGTCCGCGACGATGCTCGCAGTCATGACCGGGCGTTCGGACTTGAGCGCGGCCGTGGTCTGGTGATAGCTGCATTCTGCAAAGGCGGCGCCACCCGATAGCGACAGCGCGGCGGCAATCAGGGCGAGAGTCTTCATGGCTCATTCCTCCGTGATCTTACGGATTGCAGGATAGCGCGTTCCTGAGCAAAGGCTAAATCACATTTTCGAGGCTGCGCCTTCCAATCCTGCAATACGCGGCCGGACGTGGATCGAAATCTCGCGGCGATGGATCAATGCGGCCGGTTCGTCTATTGTCCATTTTTCGCCCCGGCAGGCGGGCGTTGCCCCTATGAGGAGGAGTTCCGGATTGAGCGTTGCCTTCGTCAAGGAAGAGAGTGCCGAAGCGGCATCGGAGACGCTTCTGCCCGACCGTCCGGTCTCGCCGCATCCGAACCTCGTCACCGAGGAAGGGCTCGCCGCGCTCGAGCGGCAGTTGGGCCAAGCGCGCGAGGCCTATGAGGCCGCGGGCAAGATCGAGGACGTGAACGAACGCCGGCGGCAGCAGGCCGGCCCCTTGCGCGACCTGCGCTATTATTCCGAACGGGTCCGCTCGGCCCAGCTCGTGCCCCCTCCGGAAACCACCGACCGCGTCGCCTTCGGCAGCACCGTCACCTTCTCGCGCGACGACGGAAGGGTGCAGACCTACCGGATCGTCGGCGAGGACGAGGCCGACCCCAAGGCGGGCTCCATCTCCTACGTCTCGCCGGTGGCCAGACTGCTGACCGGCAGGGCCGTCGGCGACGTGGTCCTGATGGGCGAGCAGGAGCTGGAGATCACCGGGATTGCGTGAGGGAAGGAGCGCAGCCTCGTGGCCAATGCCCGCCGACGCGCCTGCCTCGCATCTTGGAAGCGCCTCAATCGATCGCGCGAAAATCCCAGGGATTGACGATCGCAGCGCCCGTGTCGGCGAAATCGGCGACATTGCGGGTGGCAATCGAGGCGCCCCGCGAGACGGCAATGGCGGCAATCTGCGCGTCGAACTGGCTGATAGGCCGACCGATGGCCCGGCGATGGGCAGCAATCGCCGCTTAGCTTTGGGCCGCGTCGCGATCGAAGGCGAGAACCCGACCGGCGAGATCCTCGGCGAAAATCGGCCTGACCGCCGCCTCGAGCGCCTCGCGCCTGCGACTGTCTGGAAAGAGCGCCAATCCATAGAGAATTTCCGCCTCAGTCACGGACGTGGTGAAAACCGCGGCGGCGGGCTGCGCGGCGAGCCAGGCGACAACCGCCAGGGCAGGTGACGGCGCCAGAAGCTCGGACAGAACATTGGTGTCGAGGACGATCATTCGGGAAAGACCGGCGCATCGCGGATCGGCTCGCGCGGGGCGATCTCGAGCTCGACGCCGCCGAGCGCGGAGACCCTTTGCCGGATCGTCTCCGCCAGATTGCCCTGCTTTCGGCTTTCGACGGACAGCGTGGAACGCAGAATGTCGCGCGCCTCGTCTTCCATGGACCGGCCATGGGTCGCCGCCCGCAGCCGCAGCCGTTGCTTCAGGCCCTCATCGAGATTGCGAATGGTGACGCTCGCCATATCCGGCCTCCTGTCATCAATGATTGCATTGTAAGCATTGATGACAGGCCGATCAAGGCGCGCCTCTGCCTGCCCCTGTCTTCCCTGCCCGGCGCCAGGGCGTTCGGTGCTGCGATCGTCTCGCCGGATCGATCGCTCCGCTTCGCGGACCGCGCCTCACCCATCATCTTCCCCTTCCCCGGAATCAGTGCTACCCGTTTGGCCATCAGATCATGGTTCAAGGCATAACGTGTTTCGGGTTCCGCTCCTCATCGCCGTCGCGCTCGCCATCGCCTTCGGCGTCGGCCTGGCATCGACGATTTCGGCGCTCAACGCCTCCGTCGGCTTCGGCGCCATAAGGCTCGGGGTCTGGAGCTCGTTTCCGCAGGCGCAGACGGCCGCCGCCGATCCTTACGCGAAATCGCACCGCGCCAAGGCCGGGCGGCTGCTCTATGGCAGCGCCGAGGGCCTTGCCTTCACCGCCAGCGAGGACGAGGAAGGCCGCAGGCTGACCGGCCTTTGCCGCTACCGGCTCTACGGAAAGACGCCGGCGGCGCGGTTGTGGACGCTCTATGCGGCGGATGCCTCGGGCATGCCGCTTCCGACGCCGGCGGAGCTGCCGTCCACCTTCAATTCCCAGAGCGTATTGCGCGCAAGGGACGGCAGTTTCGAGATTTCGATCTCGACCACCGCCCAGCCGAACAACTGGCTCGCCCTGCCGAAGGCCAGCGGCTTCACGCTGGTCCTCACGCTCCTCGACACGCCGGCCGCCGGCAGTTCGGGGCTGATCGGGCTCGAGATGCCGAAGGTCGAGCAGATCGGATGCGGCAATGAGTAGGAAACTGGCCTTCGCCGTGCTGACCGGCCTCATGGGCGCGGCCCTGCTGCACATCATCATCATTCTGGCGCTGCCGAATTTCACCGGCAGGGACGCCTATACGCGCGTCGTGGCGGAGGGCCCGGAACACAGCTTCCACAGCCTGGGCGACACCCCCGACGCGGCGGGCCTGTCCAATCTCGACCCCTATATCAAGGTCGCCGTCTGCCATTTCGACGTGACGACACAGCCGATCCGGCTGCTTGCGGGCTTCAGCCCGGGCTTCTGGTCGGTGGCGATTTATGACAGCGATTCCAACGAGGTCTTCAGCATGAACGACCGGACGTCGGTGGCGGGCGTGCTCGACGTGCTGGCGGCCTCTCCAGTGCAGCTTTCACGGATCAGGAAATCGGTGCCGCCGTCGCTCGCCCAGTCGATCATCGTCGAGCTCAAGGAGCCGACGGGCTATGCGGTGCTGCGAGCCATGGCGCCGCAGCCGAGCTTCGAGCAGGCCGCAAGGGAATTCCTCGGAGACGCCCTCTGCATACCTTTCGAAGGGTATTAGGCGGGGCCGAATCCGGCATCTCAATGCGGCATCGGGTCCTTGCCGGCCTTCGGCCCCGGCACCGCCGGAATCTCTCCGGCCATGACGCCGGCACGCACGAGGCTGCCGTCGCGATATTCGTAGCGTACGCCGGTAAACATGAGCACCACCGCTTCGCAGGGGCCTTCCCGCGCACGCTTCTGCGATTTCGCCAAGCGATCCTGCAGTCTTACTATATCCGCCATGTCCGTCTCCTTTTCCAAGTCGAGGTGGATGAAGAGCGACTGATTTCACTCTGCCCTTTTTCCCGGAAAAGGGCCAGCGCATCCGCAATCTCCCTGCCCTCGTCCGGCAGGGGCACGACCGGGTCATCTGCGCTTTCTCAACGCGATCCGAACTGTGGGACGATACTCTTGCCCACCGTTGCGGGGCACGCTCATTGCGGTCGATCACGGGGTGCGAATCGAACGCATTGCGCCATGACGACATTCACAATTCAGCCACAGCTTAGTTAACAGGTTGCTAACAAATTTGTTCTAGCTTGATCCATATCTGTATTGCGTAGGTGTAGGTCTTGTCGTGGTCGATCAGTATCGAGAGCTGGAAAAGCCTTTGGGTATGCGGAAAAGGGACGTCGTGCTGATGGCTACGGTCACGAGCTTCGAAAGCGTTCCGCATCCGACCAAGACCGAGCTGCGCCAGTTCGCCGAACTCTTCGCGCCGATCTTCCAGGCCTCCTCCGAGGAAGCCAGGCGCCAGGCGGTGGCCGCGCTGTCGCAAAACCCGAACGTGCCGCCCGCCGTCGCCCTCTTCATCGCCTCGCAGCCGATCGGGATCGCCGCTCCCTTTCTCTCCTCCTCCCCCGCGCTCAGCGACGATCTCCTGATCATGATCGCCCGCACGCAAGGGGCAGCACACGCCCGCGCCATCGTCCGGCGGCAATCGCTGTCGCCGACGGTGATCGACGCGCTGGTCAGCCTGCGCCACAGCAATCAGCCGCCGGCGCCGCGTCAGGACGCGGAATCCCCGGCCGCCGCGACTGTCGCGACTGGCGCGACCGAGGCAACAGCGGAGCCGGGCGAGGCATTCAAGCGCCTCGAACGCGAGGAAGAGCTGCGCGCCAGGATCAAGCGGCTCGCCAACCACCTCAACGCGCCGCCCTCCGACCGGCTGGGCCTGCGCACGATCACGCCCATGCAGGAGGCGCTTTTGGTGCGCTTTGCCCGCAACCGCGAGGCCGACTATTTCGCCACGACGCTCGCCGAGGTGCTTTCATCGAGCCGCTGGCTTGCCGAACGGATCATGCTCGACATTTCCGGCAGGCAGCTCGCCGTGACGCTGACCGGCGTGGCCATGGAGCCTTCCGAGGCGGCCTATGTGCTGAAAAGCTTCTATCCGCATCTCGGCGAACAGGTTCCGAACATCTCGCGCGCCGAGATCATCCTACAGGGGCTCGACCCCATGGAATGCGAGGAGCGGGTCGAGGCCTGGCGGCGCGCCGACAGCTATACCTACCGGCCAGAAAGCGGCGAGACGGTGGCCGACAATGCCGCTCCGTCAGCGGCACCCGAGCGACAAAAGCCCGCGAGCGCGGCGAATATCGTCGGTGACGACCATGCCCGGCAGGTGCTGCGCGCCCGGCAGCGCTGAGCGTCAGGCCCTGCCCTCTTCCCCGGCCATCGGCATGAGACCGCCGATCGCGTCCACCTCGATCTCCACCACCCAGAAATCCGGGTCCCAGCGGGCCTCGCGCTCCAGCAGCATATCGACCTCGGAAGGTTCGACGCGCTCGAGACGGATCTCGAAGAAGCGGTCGTCGCGGCCTTCCGGGGAAATCATGCTCTGGGGAGCGGGTCCAAAGAGCGTCTCCAGACCGTCGCGGAAGCGCTGGCGCACGAAGATCGCGCCCGCCTCCTCGACGCCTTTCCTCGTCACGGCGGCAAAGCCGCCGCCGGAGAAAACGCGGCGGACAAGGGCGGAGACGAAGAGATCGGAACGAACACGCATGGGCCCGTGTCTTAAGGCAAGCGTGGCATGATGGGAATGGGGCTTCCGCGCGTTAGCCTGCCCGCGAGGGTCAGGCGTTTTCGGTCGGGGCCTCCACGCGCGCGACCTGGAGCTGGGCGGGCGGCGCTTCCGGCGCTGCCGCCTCCTCGTTGACCTCGCGCATCCATTCGCGCCAGATCGCGACCAGCAGGGCCATCAGCACCGGGCCGACGAAAAGGCCGAGAAAGCCCATGGTCTTGACGCCCCCGATCAGGCCGAAGAAGGTCGGCAGGAAGGGAAGCTTGATCGGGCCGCCGACGAGCCTTGGCCGCAGCGTCTTGTCGACGATGAAGAGCTCGATCGTTCCCCAGGCGAAAAGGGCAAGGCCCGCGCCCACCGACCCGCTGGCCACGAGATAGATCGACACCAGCGTGAAGGAGAGCGGCGCGCCGCCCGGAATGAGCGCCATGACGCCGGTGATTAGGCCGAGTGTCACCGCCGACGGCACGCCGGCCAGCCAATAGGCGCCGCCGAGCACGATCCCCTCGCCGATGGCAATGATGGTCATGCCGGTGACAGTGGAACTGATCGTGAGTGGCACGATACGCGACACCCTCTCCCAGCGCATCGGCAGGATGCGCTCGCCGAGCCGATCGAGCTGGGCGGCCAGTTGCTCCCCGTCACGATAGACGAAGAAAAGGGAAATCAGCATGAACAGGAGCGTAAGAACCCATTTGAAGGCCGAGGCGCCGACAACGAGAAGCCCGCGATAGATGCTGCCGATATTGGAGCCGCTGGTAAGCTGCACCACCTCGCCGAGACCGCCTGGGTGGCCGAGATAGTGATCCCATTGCCCGGAGAGCGATTCTCCGATGATCGGTATGCCGGCGAGCCAGGACGGAGCGGGCGCACCCGCCGCGTTGGCATCGATCGCCCAGACCGCCCAGATCTTCACTTCCTGGATCGCATAGGCGGCGGCCAGCGAAATCGGCACCACGATGAAGGATATGACCAGCAGGATCGCGATCGTCGCGCCGAGCGTGCGGTTGCCGTCGACGGCATCGAGCAGGCGGCGGTAGAGCGGCCAGCTGGCAAAGCCGATGACGAGGGCGGCAAGCCCCGGCACCAGAAAGCCATGGAAAAAATAGACACCGGCGAGAAGGACGAAGACCAGAAGCCAGCGGGCCGCCGAAATCGGTCCCACGAGCGCCGAGCGCTCATCCTGACGTTGGTCGAACTGGTCTGGCACTGTCACTGTCTCATCACCCCTGCGCTTCAACGAATACACGCGGTCACCCAATTGATCCAGTTGATCCTGTTCCCGTTTGTGACGCAACCGGGTTTCGCGATCACCAATGTTTCCGACAGGCTCCGCTCGTCAAGACCCGGCTTCGGAATATGATCAATCGCCGTCTATATGGGGAGAGTCGATGACGGTGGAAAGACAGGGGCACCGGATGGGGGCTTCGGCCCTAGCGGCCCGCCATCCCCAGATAGCGGGCGAGCCGGTGGTCGACGGAAATGCACCCCGGACCACGGGCGACGATGAGAAGCAGGCAGGCCGCCCAGGTGCCATGTGTCGGCCAGGCTCCGGGATAGACGAAGATCTGGATGACGAGGGTCATGCCGACAAGGGCTGCCGCCGAGAGCCGGCTGAAAAGCCCGAGCACCAGCAACACCGGAAAGAAATGCTCGGCGAAGGCCGCCATATGGGCGGCAAGCCACGGATCGATGAACGGCAGGCGGTATTCGTTCTCGAACAGGTAGATCGCGCTTTCCGTCACCCGCCATCCCTCCACCTTCGTCTGGCCCGACTGCCAGAACACCCCGGCGATCGAGAGACGCGCGACGAGCGCGATCAGGTCATGGGGGATGCGGTCGGCAAGGTGGATGGCGCCGGCGATCTTCTGCAGGAACGGGCGGTTTTCGGCATGTGTCATTGCAAGTTCCTCGGGCATCATGTCTCCTCCGGGAAAACGAGGTCGGTAAAGGCGCCGGTGGTGATGAGGCCGGCGAGATTAGCGGCAAGGTCGAAGGCAGGCTCCTCGTCCATGGCGCGCGCTGCCGCTTCGGCAAGGGGCTGCCCCCCGGCAAGGGCTGAAAAGAAAGTGGCTGCGCCGGCTGGCAGACGATGCACCTCGACCGTCATCAACGGCCTGACCACCAGGGCATCCTCGCCCTTCCATTCCGCAATCTGTGCCAGTTCCGCCTCGCCGGCATTCATCGCCCAAATGGTGACCATCGGATGGGACGAACGGAGGATGGCGAGCGAGGGATGGGGCGTGAACCTCAGGTCGGCGAGTCGATCGACCGGAATGGCGGCAAGGCGCCCTGCCGCCAGCGGTTCGGCATCGGCCGCGTGATAGGCATGGCCGCGCGCCGCCTCGAGACGGATGACGTCGGGCAGATAGACAAGCCCCATCGCCGGCTCGAATGCCTCGACAAAACCGGCAAGATCGTCTCCGTAAGCCAAGAGCAGCGGCGAGCGCGGCGGGTGGGCCGCGACATATTCCTGCGCCATGGCTATGAAGAAATCCGCACCGACGATCCTTTCCGTTGCCGGAAAGCGCGAGGCAAGCGCAGCGGCGAGCCCCGCTTGGACATTGTTGCGGTAGACGCCGAAGCGCCGCTGCGGACGATCTCCCGTCCAGGCGGTCAGGCCTTGCGGCACCGGCTTCGAGAGGTCGGCAAGGGCGACGGCGAAATCCTGCTGGAAGGCGGGCGTCATGTCGGCCTCACGCTGCATGGCGGCTTGCGGCGCCATCGAGCAAGGCGCCGGCGGCGCGGGCCTCGGCCAGAAGCACCGGCCAGTCCGGCACGTCGTTGTCCCATTCGATCAGGCTGGCGACGGGACCGGTGCGCTCCAGCACCTCCTCGTAGAGGGCCCATACCGGATCCCTGACGGGCGTATCGTGGCTGTCGATCAGAAGTGCGGCGCCCGTGTCGTCCACGCTCTCGGAATGGCCGCTGAGGTGGATTTCCCGCACATGGGCGAAGGGGAAACGGGCGAGGTAGGCGCGCGGATCGAGATTGTGATTGGTCGCCGCGACGAAGACATTGTTGACGTCAAGAAGCAGGCAGCAGCCGGTCCGCCGGACCACCTCGGCGAGGAAGTCCGTCTCCTCGATCGTGCTTTCCGCAAAGAGGAGATAGGTCGCCGGGTTTTCCAGGAGCATCTGCCGCTTCAGCACCGACTGCACCTGGTCGATATGTTCGGCCACGCGGGCAAGCGTGGCTTCGGTATAGGGCAGCGGCAGGAGGTCGTTGAGGAAAACCTCGCCATGGCTCGACCAGGCGAGATGCTCGGAAAAGCTCTCCGGCTCGTAGCGGTCGCAAAGGGTTTTCAGCCTTGCGAGATGTCCAGTGTCCAGCGGCTGCATCGAGCCGATCGACAATCCGACGCCGTGGATCGAGAGCGCATAGTCCTGCCGCAAGCGCGCAAGCCGTGCATGCGGCGGACCGCCGGCCCCCATGTAGTTTTCGGCATGCACCTCGAAAAAGCCGAGCGGCTGGGGGCCCGCATCGATTTCGGCGAAATGCTCGGGCTTGAAGCCGACGCCGGGACGCGTCGGAAGCAGGGACGGTTTCATCAGATCTCTCCGGTTCGAAAGGGGATGGGGTGGCGCGGAACGCTCCGCGCCACCTGTCCTTGTGCTTTTGTCAGACGGGGGCCGGACCCTGCATCAGCGAGCCATGACCGCCGCCGGGCGTCGTCATCGTCTCGCAGGTGCCGGCCGGCACCAGTTTCCAGGCGTTCTTCTGATAGTCGATCTTCGACGTACCGGCACAGGTCGTGCCGGGGCCGGCGGCGCAATCGTTCTGGCCCTTCAGCGCCACGCCGTAGCACTTCTCCTTGGTGGTATCCTGGGCTGCGGCCGGCAGGCTGGCGGCGAGGGTGAGTGCGGTTGCAAGCGAGGCGGCAAGCGCGGTGCAGGTTCTGTTCATGTCTGTATGTCCTCTGTATTGATTGAATGGCGGTCTGGCGGAAGCATCAGGCCGGGGTCAGCGAACCATGGCTGCCGTCGGGCGCCATCATCGTCGTGCAGGTGCCGACGGGCACGAGCTTGAACGACTGCTTGTCGTAGTCCATCGTCGCCTTGCCGGCGCAATCGTGCTTGCCGGCGGCGCAATCGTTCTGACCCTTCATCGCGATGCCGTAGCACTTCTCCTTGGATGCATCCTGTGCTGCTGTGGGGGCTGCGATCGAAGCAAGGGCGGTGGCGAGCGAGCCGGCCAGCGCCAGCGTGACAAAGCCGTTTTTCATCTGTAGTTCTCCTCTTGTGGCAAGCCGGAATTGGCTTGGTACCGGCAGCTACGCGGCGGCAGGGCGAAACGTTACACAGGACCAGCCGGGACATTCTTGAAGGGGCCCGGGAGCGGCCAGGGGACACTGAAAAAAGCGTGCAAATACAGCACCTTGCATGCCAGTCATATTTTTTCGCCGGGGCGCGGTAACAAAAACGTGTACCCGCGCGTAGAGGAGAAAAGGTGAAGCAGTCCGAACGGGAAAGCGAATGGGCGGACTGGATGCGCGACGCGCTTGACGGCGATGCGCAGGCCTATGACCGTTTTCTGCGGGCCGTGACACCGCATTTGCGCGCCATGGCGAAACGGCGCTGCGACCGGTTCGGCGCGCCGGCAAGCGAGGCCGAGGATATCCTGCAGGAGGTTTTGATCGCCGTGCACCTGAAGCGCGGGACCTGGGACCCAGCCCGGCCGATCGGTCCCTGGCTTTCGACTATCGTGCGCAACAAGATGATCGACAGCCTGAGACGCCGCGGCCGCCGGATCGATGTGCCGCTCGAGGACGTGATGGCGACGCTCGAGGCGGATGATGAAGGGGCTGAGGTGGCCGACAGGCTGGATGCCGAAACCGTGCTCGCGCGGCTGAAGGACCCGCAGCGCGACATCGTCCGATCGATTTCGCTCGAGGGCGCGGGCGTGCGCGAGACGGCCGAACGGCTGAAGATGAGCGAAGGTGCGGTCCGGGTGGCGCTGCATCGGGCGTTGAAATCCCTGGCCGCCCTTTATCGGAGTGAGACATGAAGACGGACGAGCTGATAAGGCTGCTTGCTGAAGATGCGCCGGTGCGCATGCGCCTCGGGCGTATGCTGGCGCTGGCGCTGACAGTCGGCATCGCCGTCTCGGCGACCGTCCTGCTGTCGACCGTCGGCCTGCGCGACAATCTCGCAAGCGCCATCGAGACCGTGCGTGTCGCCTTCAAGATCGGCATGACGCTTGTGCTTGCCATCGCCGCCTTCGGCCTCGTCTTGAGGATCGGCCGGCCGGGCGTGCCGCTGAAGCCTTGGGGAATGGCGCTTCTCCTGCCGCTCGCGCTGATGGCCGTGGCAGTCGGGGCCGAGCTCGTGGTTCTGCCTCCGGACGCCTGGGCGGCTGCCCTCATCGGCCAGAACGCCGCCTTCTGCCTGTTCTTCATTCCGCTGCTGTCGCTTGCGCCGCTTGCAGGCTTCCTCGCGGCGCTGCGCAACGGCGCGCCGGACAATCCGGGCCTGGCCGGGGCGGCCGCCGGCCTTGCCGCCGGTGCGATCGGGGCGGCGCTCTATGCCTGGCACTGCCCGGACGACAGCCCGCTTTTCGGCGCGACATGGTATACGCTGGCGATCATGCTCGTCATCGCCGCCGGCTTTGCTACGGGACGCAAGTGGCTGAGATGGTAAGAAGGAATGGCCGGGGACGGCGCCGGTCAGACGGATTCGACACCGCCTATTTCGTCGTGAAAAACTTCACCGACAGCAGTTCTTCACAGCCACGCTCCTTGAGCGCCACGTCCAGAGCTTCCTCATAGTCGGTTTGAGCATCTTCAAAGCGCGCGCGGCCCTTGTCGGTAAGGACAGTGTAGACTCCGCGCTTGTCGTCGGGGCAGAGATCACGGACGGTGAGACCGCCACGCTCCAGACGTTCGGCGATCCGCGAGACCGAACTCTGGTTCAGGCGCAAATGCGCGGCCAGTTCCTGCATGCGCAATTCGGAATCCGGTGAATGCGCCAAAATCTGAAGCGCGCGATACTCTGAAAGGCCAAGCCCATGCCTGGCCTGCAGGATCCTGGCGATATCCGTTTCGACCTCAGCCACCGCCTGGATCAATTTGAGCCATGAATCACTCATCCTTGACATCCGCGCATGTACTCCTCTTGGGCCGTTAGTGGGAATCTTCTCCATATGTATGCCCATGCAAGCACTGAACTCAAGTAAAGGCGCGGCGCGTGAAGCGCGTGGGAAGATCAGGGGTGACAAGATCTTCCCAGGATGATTGCTCAGGACGGAATGCTGCCCGTCTCCGCCTGGAGCTTGGCGCTGTCGGCGAGCTTCAGCCAGACGACCCCGGCGATGATCACCGCCAGCCAGAATGCCTTGATCACCGTGAGCGGTTGGTCGAGCAGGAAGCTGCCGAAGATCGCCGCACCGACCGAGCCGATGCCTGCCCATACCGCGTAGCCGATCCCGACGTCGATCGTTCGCAGGGCAGCACTGAGGAAATATAGCGTCAGCAGGAAGAAAACGAGGGCAGCGATCGACCAGCTCAACACGCTAAAGGCTTCGCTGCCTCCCACGCTCAGCGCGTAGCCGACTTCGAAGGTTCCGGCGAGCAGCAGCATGATCCAGGCGCGCCCGTTGCTTGTGCTCTTTTCGTCTGTTGTCGTCATGTCTGGTTCCTTTCAGATAGAGGAGAATTGAACGAATGAACGATGACCTGCCGGTTCGTCATGCGACGCCGCTTAGCCTGAGGCCGGCGACCCCGCCGATGACGAGGAGTATCCCGATAACCTTTTTCCAGTTCAGGCGCTGCCCGAAGAACAGCGCGCCCAGAACGACAATCCCGACGCCCGCAACAGAGGTCCAGATCGCGTAGCCGACGCCGACGTCGAAGGTGAGAAGCGCGTAGCTGAGGAAGACCGTGGCGATTGCACCGCTCACGAGAGTAGCGGCGGTCCACCAGGGCTTCGTGAATCCCTTTGCATTGCCTGCGGATATTGCGACCGCAATCTCGAAGATCACGGCGACGCCCAGATATAGCCAGCTCATGTTTTTCCTTTCTTCAATGCCATCCCCTGTGAAGGCCTGTGCCGACGGGATGCGGTTTATGTTTGCATGCGCATGCATATATGTCTTCCCAAGCATAGTCAATATCTATGCATGCGCAAGCAACTAGCAGCTTTGAAGCCCACCGTTGCGGACGGCTGGCCTGAATGGCATGCCGGCACGTCCGCTTCTGGCGGGTATCGTCGGAAAAGTCGGAGGTTCGGTCTACCTGCCCTCGAGGAGTTTGCTGCGGCCGCTTGCGCCGATTGCGGCGCGGCTGCGGCCCCTCACCTCGCCTTGGCCGAGACCCAGTTATGCCAGTCGCCTTCCGAGCCGTTGAAGACGTTCAGATCTATCTTCTCGTCGACGCCGTGGGAAAGGCCGGAGCCGGAATATTGCCAGAAGAGCCAATTGCGGCCGGGATAGATCTTTGACGGGTGGGCGGCGACCGAGCGCAGCCAGAAGGGATGGTTCTGGAACGCGCCCTTCAGGTTGTCACGGTAGAAATCGGGTGCCGTGTAGATGATCGGGCGCTGGCCATAGTGGCGCTCGAGCTTGTCCATGAAGACCTGCATCTTTTCCAAGACCTTGGCCCGCGACAGGCGGCGCTTGCAGCTCGATTCGTGGTTGTATTCGACATCGATGACCGGCGGCAGCGCGCCTGCCTCGCGCGGCACGTTTCGGATGAACCAGTCGGCCTGTTCGCCGGCGGTGCGGCACCAGTAGAAGAAGTGATAGGCGCCGCGCCGGATGCCGGCTTCGCCCGCCTTGCGCCAGTTGGTCCTGAACATCGGATCGAGATGGTCGCCGCCGTCGGTCGCCTTGATATAGGCGAAGTTGGCCCCTTGGGACCTCAGCTTCGCCCAGTCGATATCGCCCTGCCAGCGCGAGACGTCGACGCCATGCACGGCGAGCTTCTTCGGCGAATGGGGCCCGAAATTGATCGGCTTGGCATCGCGGAACTGGCGGGCATAAACGCGACCGCCCTTCTGCGGCATCGTCAGCACGGCGGGCTCGGCCCTGACCAGAGGGGTGACCGCGGGCTCGGAGGGAACCGGCATGCCGACGGTGCTCACCATGGGTTCGAGCGCCTGCGGCTTCGTCCCCTCGCCGGCCCAGGCCAATGCCTGTTGATGGGATGCACCTTCGGGGGCCGCCTGGGGCGCGGCCTGAGCGGCGGCGCCATCCACCGGGGCGGAAGGCACGGGTATGGAGGACTTGCCGGGAGACGGAACGACGGAACTCGTCTGCTGCGGGGACACCCCGTCCAGAAGGTTTTCCGGATCGGAGCCGGAGACGCAGCCCGACAGGGCGATGCCGGCAAGAAGGAGTGCTGAGACAGCCGATAGACGCATTCGAAAACCCATGACGCAAAACAACCGGGATCGCAGAGGCGGACCTTCGGCCGAACCGCGTCTGCGAATTGCTAACGGAAACTTACCGGGAAAGGATGAATGCAATCTTTACAGATTAGCATTTGCTGCACCAAGCCGGCGGCAGATCCCTTCGCCGGGACGGGCAGCTGATCCGGCGGCCGTGTTCGGAAGTGCTCTAGACGCGGATCGCCAGCCGCAACCCGCCCCAATGGCGGCCCGAGACCATGATCGGGGCGGAGATATCCTTCATCACCACGAAATTGCCGCCGCCCATGTCGCGCCGGTAGGTCTGGACGAGGAAGGGTGCCGTCGAGCGGCCGGCGGCAAGGCCGACGCGGTCGTTGAAGATGCGCCGGTTGCGGCAGTTCGCCGTGTTCCACACCGGATCGCCGGGGCGCTGGGGAGCGGAAAACTTCTTGTTGTGGGTCGGAAGATAACCGTTGTTATCCACCGCCGCGCAGAAGCCGATGCGGTCGCTGATCGAAAGAACCGGTTCGAGAATGGCGGGCAGAACCTGGTCAGTGAACTCGGTGAAGCCAGTCATCATCTGCACCGGGTCCGTGCCGGGGATCGGGCGGTAGTTCCTGTCGAAGAGCGCGTTGATGCCGATGCGCCCACTGGCCAATCCGCGTTCGAAAGCCTCGGAAATCGCCTCCGCCACGCCGCGCGCGGTGCGGATCCATTCGCTGTCGGCGGTCTCGATGCCGGCGCTCGCGGTCAGCTGGATCAAAGTTTCCGACAGGTTGACCACCTTGTCGACGCGGGTAGCGGCGTTCTGCAGCGCCACATCGGAGCTGCGCACCTCGCTCGACATCTCGCCGAGCGTGGTGACGAAGGCGGCGCACTGGTTGTTGACCGTCTCGGTCGTCTTGGCCATCACCGAGGAACCGTCGAGGATACGGGTGATGACCGCCTCCATCGCGCCGAAGGACTGGTTCATCGCCTGGGAGGTCTCGCGCACGTCGAGCGCGCTTTCGCTGGCGCCCTTGCCGGCTTCGGAAAGCCTCGCGATCTTGCTGCGGATCTCGTTGAGGATCGTCTGGATGGAACCGGTCGCCTGCGAGGTCTGGAGCGCCAGCGCGCGGATTTCGGAGGCGACGACGGCAAAGCCCTTGCCCGCTTCACCAGCACGGGCCGCCTCGATGGCGGCATTGAGCGCCAGAAGGTTGGTCTGGCGGGCGATCGTGCCGATCTCGGTGGCGACCTTGTCGACGTCGGCAAGCGACTTGGCGAAGGTGCCGATCTCTGTGCTGATCTCTTCCGAAGCGGTGACCATCTGGTCGATCTTGCCGACCGCACCGGTCATGCGCGTCGCCGAATCCCCGAGCATCTGACGGGCCTGACCCGCCGTCTCGTCGGTTTCGCGCAGAGCGGAGGCGACATTGTTGTTGGTTTCGGCAATCATCAGCGCCGTGCGGGTCACATCGTCGAAGGTGACGGCGTGGCGTTTGGACATGGCGGCCACGTCCTGAATCGCGCCAGCGATATCGACCAGATCGATGCCGAGCGTGGAGGCCTCGCGCGCCAGATCGCTGATGATCCGACGGAGAAATCCGGCGTCCGCCTGCTCCGGCTCCTGCCCGTGGACTTCCTCCGCTATCGCAACTGCGCCCAACACGTTCATGTGTCATCCCCTCCCAAGGTTGCGAAATTATCGCGGCACAAGGTTAAGGATTTGCAAATATTAGCGAATTAGACGAAAGTAGAATAAGCGAGGGCCAGCCGGATCAGGGCCGGTCACGCATCATCGGCGCGGCGCATTCTTTCAAAGCGCGCCGATATCCTTCAGCTTCTTCAGCACGGCCTCGCTCGGTTCGCCCGTTTCCGGCAGGCGATAGTGGCGCTCGAAATGGCGGATCGCGGCCCGCGTCTGCTCGCCGGCCACGCCGTCGACGCGCACGTCGGCATAGGCGATGTTGCTCAAGCCCCGCTGGATCGCCATGACCAGATCGGCTTTCCCGGCGCCGTTCGAGGCGACCTCGAGGCGCTCGCCGGGGCGCAGAGAAACGCCGACGGGCGCCGGCCGTGAATCGGCCTGCCTCTGCTTCGATACAGTGACGATGGTCTGCTCGGCGCTCCGGATGGCGGCGGCGACCGGATCCCTGATCGCCTCGGGGGATGTCAGGTCGCCGGCCGGCCGCGGCTTCGGCAGGGCGGCAACCGCGCCGCCATCGACCTTCAGCGCCGCCAGAAGTTCGGGGCTCACCTGCCCGTCTTCCTGCATGCCGACGGATTTCTGGAAGCGCGCGATGGCCGCGCCGGTCTGCGGACCGGCCACGCCGTCGGCAACGCCCTCATAGAGCTTGCGGCGCGCGAGTTCCTGCTGCACCGCCATTACCAGTGCGCCGCCGTCGTCCTGCGGGGCGGACGTGGCCGCGCTTTCACCGGCAACCTCCTCACGCTCGATGCGGAACGTGGTCACCTTCGCCGGATCGTGATTGAGCAGCGGATTGCGCTTGACGCCGGCCAGCGCGTTGAAATCGTTCACATCGCGGGTGCGCAGGAAAGGCGACGGATGGCGGCCCGGCTGATACCAGAGCGCATTGGCGGCCACGAAGCCGAATACGATGCAAAAGGCCGCCGCCCCGCCGATCACGACGGGATGGCGGGCCGCAAGCCTGGCGAGCGCTGCGGCACCCCCAGACAGAAATCCCAGCACGCGGCTTTGGGATTTCCTCTTAGGCGATTTTCGCTTTCGCTTCGTCATAAGCGTTCTCTTCCTTCATTCGCATGCCGGCGGGTCCAGCATCCGCCTTCAGGCGCGGCGGAAACTCGACCATATTGCCCCCCTCCGCCGCATTGGCGGTAACGGCGCCAGAGCCGTCGGTGGGAAGCGTCACGGTCACCACTGTACCCTCGCCGGGGCGGCTCGTCATCGTAAAGCTGCCGCCATGCAGCGCGGTCAGCCCCTTGACGAGCGACAGACCGAGCCCCGAGCCTTCGTAGCGGCGGCTCAATTCATTGTGGATCTGGGTAAACGGCTTGCCCAGCGACGCCAGCTTTTCCGGAGCGATGCCGATCCCGGTGTCGCTGACGACGATCTTCAAGTCCTGCCCGTCGATGCCGGCATCGACGGTGACCGCGCCGCCGGCCTCGGTGAACTTGATGGCATTGCCGACCAGATTGATCAAGACCTGACGCACGGCGCGCTCGTCGCCGACGACCTCGCCGAGACTACGGCCGAGCCGGCTCGTCAGCGTGACGCCCTTCTCCCTGGCCTGCAGCGACAGCATGTTTTCGCAGTGGAAAACCGTATCGGCGACAGCGAAGGGTTCGAGCGTCAATTCATAGCGCCCGGCCTCGATCTTCGACATGTCGAGCATGGCATTGACGACGGAGAGCAGATGGGCGCCCGACTGGCGGATCAGCTGCACATATTCGCGCTGGCGATCATTTTCGAGCTTGCCGAAATACTCGCCGGCGAGAATGTCGGAAAAGCCCAGGATGGCATTGAGAGGCGTGCGAAGCTCGTGGCTGACGGCAGCCAGAAAGCGCGACTTGGTTTCGTGCGCATCGGCGGCCTCGCCCGCCATGCGGCGCGCATCCTCGCGGATGCCGATTTCGCCGGCGATATCGAGAAGCTGGGCATAGACGGAGGAAAGCTCTCCGTCTTCGCCGCGCTCAGCGGTCATGTCCATGCGCACGTTCATGAACTGCGCCTGGTCGATACCCGGTACGGGACGATAGAGCCTGAGATCGATGATCACCGCATCGGCGCCCTGGCGGAGATCGTTCAGGGCCTGCAGGAAGGCAATGCGGTCGGAGACGTGCACATTCTCGACAAAGGGGCGCGACAGCGGATCGCGCAGAAACGACAGGAACATCTGCCGGTCGCGGCCAGATGCTGCACGCACATGGCCTTTCGGATCGAGCGCGAGCAGAAGGCCCGGACAGGCATCGGCGGGTATGCCGGCGGGCACGGGGGCAACGGCGCCTTCCAATGGCGCGCCCGAGAGGCGGACGACAGCGAGCGCAGCGACGGCGACGAGGAGGAAGACCGAGACGACGAGGGCAAAACCGAGCGGCAGGGCCACGGCGGGACCGGCGACCATCGCGAGAGCCGCGGGCACGGCGACAAGCGGCGGCAGGAAACCCAGCATCAGGCGCCGGAGAATCAAAACCTCGCGGGTATCGACTACACGCTCGTTGCCGGTCCGCTTCAGGCAATAGCCTGCCGCACGATCCAGAGCAGCCGTCGTCTTTTCAGCCATGTTACTCAATACCAGCACGCCAAATTTCCGCGAAACGGTTCTCTCTTACAACGGCCCGACAATAGGGCTCGCGCGCTTAAGGAAAAGATAAAGGAAGGGGGTGAGAGGCGGCCGCAAACGGCTTCGGCGCCCCATATCGGCACAGTTGGGCAAAGCTTTCGGATTCGTGGTTAACGGTGCGTAAGCGACGGAAATTCCGTCATTTTCCAGAACATGTTAACGTTTGGGCGGACCCCGCCCGCGAAAAAGCGGGGGGTTGCGGGGGCACGGCCCTGTTTATGCTTAACGCAGACCGCTAAACTTTGAGGGAAGTGACGCGCCGGGCGGGGAAAGATTGCATTTTAATCAAATTCGCCGAAAAGCCGAACGAGTTTTGAAAAGCGAAATTACCATCCGTAGGCTAGCTTGCCCTCACAAGTCCGGGGCGGAACCCGGCACGATCCGGTAACGGCCGGTCGCAGATGGGATTGGTGAAGACAATGTGGTTTCTGATCAAGGGAACTTTCTGGTTTTCGATGGTGCTGGTGGTGCTGTCCTACTTCAGTGGACAGCCGGCCACCGAAGAGGCAAGCAGCGGACCGCGGCTTGAGGTCGGCGATGCGATTGCGGCCGCCACCGATGCCTATGCCTATCTCAGCGAGATCTGCAGCCAGAAGCCCGATGTCTGCGTCAAGGGCGCGGAAACATTCGCAGCCCTGGGCCACCGGGCCCGCGAAGGCGCGTTCGTCGCCTACCAGTTTCTCGACAAGCAATTCGCGGACGATGCCGAACCGGAAGCCCTTGCGGACGTAAAAGGAGACGTCGAGCAGGACGTGATCGTGACCGGTACGGTCGGTACGGTCGACGCGGCCGTACCCACCCCTCGCCCCAAACCCGCTTCCTGACCGGGCAGATCCTCGGCATCGCCCGAATTCCCGGCAGTCCATGCCGAACCGCCTATCTCAAAGCTTGCGCCGGAGCGCACCGGGCCACCATTCATCGGAGGCCAGCGTCCCGGAGCCTGTCGTGCCTGTCCTACACTGCCAATTCAGCCTGTCTCGGCCAGCCGCGGGGTCTTCCATGTCCCCGCGGTCTTTTTTTCGCAGTAGCCACAGGTTCTATTCAGCGCCCATATCGCCTATATGGGCCAGGGACAGACAACGGACGAACGCAGAATGACAACGCTTCAAGAGATGATCGACGACTTTGCCTTCCTGGACGACTGGGAAGACCGCTACCGCTACGTCATCGAGCTCGGCAAGGCGCTGCCTGATCTGCCCGAGGAAGAGAAGACGGCGGAACGCAAGGTCAAGGGCTGCGCGAGCCAGGTCTGGCTGGTCAGCCATGTGCATGACGGCAAGGATCCGGTGATCGAGTTTTCCGGCGATTCGGATGCCCATATCGTGCGCGGGCTGGTGGCGATCGTGCTTGCGGCCTATTCCGGCAAGCATGCCTCGGAAATCGTCGACTTCGACGCCATAGACCTCTTCGGCAAGATCGGCCTCATCGAGCACCTGTCGGCCCAGCGGGCGAACGGCCTGCGCTCGATGATCCAGCGCATCCGTGAAGAGGCGGCGCGCGCGCTCGTCTGACCGCGCGGCCCTCACAGCGAGGGCCGGTAATCGTCCGTTCCCCAGTGATGGCTCCGGCGGGCGGCAGGCCTTTGCGGCGGAGCGTAATGCCGGGCCAGCGCCATCAGGGCCGCCCGCAGCATCAGCTTGGCGGACCGGGCCGGCCATTGCCGCTCGCGCTCGACAATCTCGAGCCCTTTCATGAAACAGCAGACATCGAGCGCGACACCCGAAAGCTCCGGCCCCATGGCCTCGACCGCCGCTCTCACGCGCTCACGCGCGCCGAGCGCACTGTCGGAAAGCTCCGCCGCGCCGCCGGCCCTACCACGCACGCGGCCTGAAAGGCGTGGCTCCCACGAGGAGGTGATCCTCGGCTGAAGCCCCGCGCGCATGAAATCGGCCGCCAGCCGTTCGCCCGCCTCGATCGCACCGGCATCCAGAAAGGGCTGGCCGTCCTTTCCCTTGAGGCGGGCGAGATTGGTGAGTGGCGATTCAGCGACATTCCGCCGCACCACCCGCCGCGCCCCCTCTTCCGCCAGGGTCTCGATGACGGTTTCGCGATGCTGATCGCCGAAGCCCGCGCCGTGGGGATCGCTCATGGCGCGGCGAAGATAGGCGCGAGTCTCGGCGCCCGCGCATATCCGCCGATCCTGCCTGTGCAGAAGCCCCGAAGCCAGCGCATGGCGAAGCAGACGTGCCGGAATGCGCGAAGGCGGCGCGGTCTGTCCCGAAAGCCACAGATCGCCACCATCCTCTTCCGCCGCGATCTCCAGCGTTTCGCGCACGGCGGACCTCAGAAGCCGGGCAAGGTTCTTGCGCTCGGCCGCAGTCAGGACGCGCTCAGTCATGAAGCAGCCCTCCGGGAAGGAGAAAGACGGTGCTGGTCAACCGCTCGACCGTCGAAACGAAGTCGTCGAAATCCGGATCGTCGCGCCGGTCCTCGACCACATGGCAGGCATGGCGGACGGTGGCCGGATGGAGACCGAAGGCAAAGCCCAGGTCCTGCTGGGGCACGCGCAACACCACGTGACAGACATAGATGGATATCTGACGCATGTGACAGACCAGGCGGCGGCGGTCGCGCCGGACCTGACCGCTGCCGCGGGCAAGCGCCAACAATTCCGCCGTGATCTGGCGCACGATCATGCATCTGGCGCGCAGCCTGCGCCTGGCCGCGGGATCGGCCGGCACGAGAACCGGCTCGGGCGCCGGCTCGATTCCATGATCGAAGGGTCGGACACTTTCTGGCAGCATATGATCACTCCCGCAAAATAGGAATATATTCATACACCACTAACCGATCGGAATGAACGACGAAACCACAGAAATCTATGGGTCATTCAATTTCATGGCGCCCAACTTCCCGGAATGTTCGGCGCTAATCGGCTTTTTTTCCTATCTCATGATCAAATAAAAACCGGGCCCTGAGGCCCGGTCCATGACTTGCGCGTTGCCTGCTGGCTTACTTGCCGCGCTTGCGGCGCTGGCCGAGGCCCATTTCCTTGGCAAGGCGCGAGCGTGCCTCGGCATAGGCGGGAGCGACCATCGGATAGTCGACCGGCAGGTCCCACTTGTCGCGGTATTCTTCCGGCGACAGGCTGTGATGGGTCATCAGGTGGCGCTTCAGCGACTTGAAGGCGCCGCCACATTCCAGGCAGATGATCTGGTCGTCCTGCACCGACTTGCGCACGGCGATGGCGGGCTTCTGTTTTTCGACGACGGAAACGGCAGGTGCCGGCGACGACGTGTTGCTCAACGCCGTATGCACATCCGAAATAAGGGTACCAAGATCGCCGACCGGGACAACGTGATGGCTTACATAGGCCGCCACAATATCCGCTGTCAGCTCCACCAACAGTTCATGGCCGGTGCCATGTGCCGATTCACTCATGTCAATTCTCCTGTCCAATACGTCTTGCCAGGCGCTCCGGCCTTTCTGGGGCCGGTCACCACTCAAACAGCACTACAGGACATGGCCCTTTGTCTCCGCCGCGTCGAACAGACATGAGATCCACCCCTAGATCTCAAGCGAAAGGCGCAAACCCTATCCTGTCTGGTTTGATTGTCCGACTCCCGGTTGAAGTAGCGAAATCCACTTAAAGTGCAGTATTCTATACAAAAGCAACTTAGGGAAGATTTCGTTTGCAACCTGAGAACGCGAATTTCTCAAGACCAGTGCTGGATTTGAGCAATTATCACTCTTTCAGGAAATATCCAATTATTATTTTTACCAATTATGGGGGTAGAATAACAAGAGTAACTACGCGTCATGCGCGGCAGCATATTTTACCCTATAGAATTATATTGGTAATTGACTACCGTCAGAATACCGGAACGACTTACTCGCCGCTCTTCTTGAGATCGTCCAGCACGGAAACTCGCGACAGGGGATAGCCCACCTGATGGGCGGCCTTGGCGAGCAGATGCGCAGATACCGGCGCCGTGAGAATGAAGAAGAAAAAGCCCGCAAGCGCGCGGCTCAGCGTCGCGATATCCCCCGCATGGAAACCGACGGCGACCAGCAGCAGGCCTGAACCGACGGTGCCGGCCTTGGAGGCCGCGTGCATCCGCGTGTAGAGATCGGGCAGCCTATTGATGCCGATCGCCGCAACCAGTGCGAAAAGCGAACCGCCGACAATCAGAAGTGCCGTGAAAAGAGCGAATACCACACTCATGCCCTGGCTCCCTTTCCAGTTTGCGTCTTCGCCCTCGCCTTGGCCTTGGCGGCTTTTTCCTTCTCTGGCCGCAACACCGGACGATCCTCCTTCGGCTTCTCGCCGACGACGCCGCGGGCGAGAATGAAACGCGCGAAGGCGACAGTGGTCAGGAAGCCGACGAGGCCGAGCGAAATGGCGATGTCGATATAGAGCGTATAACTGGTCTTGATGGCGATCACGGCGATGAAACCGATAGCGATGCCGACCAGCATGTCGAGCGCCAGGACGCGGTCGGGAAGCGTCGGGCCGCGCACCACGCGGAAGACGGTGAGGATGAAGGACACTCCCAGCACGACCAGAGCGAAATTGCTGGCCGCCAGGATGATTGCCTCGGACGACATCATTCGAAGGCCTCCCTGATCTTGCGTTCGAAGCCCTCGGCGATCTCGCGCTTCGTTCCTTCCGGATCGGAGCAATCGATGGCATGGACATAAAGCGTCTTGCGGTCCTCCGACACATCGACGGAGAGCGTGCCCGGCGTCAGCGTGATCAGATTGGCGAGCAGCGTGATCTCGAAATCGCGCGTTACCGTCAGCGGATAGGCGAAGATGCCCGGCTGGATCTCGAGTTTCGGGGAAACGACCATGATCGCGACCTTCCAGGCCGACTTCGCAAGTTCAACGAAGAACAGCCAGGCGAGCGAGGCAACCCGCATCGCACGGGTGATGTAGCCGGTGCCGTTGATCTGTCCGCGGATCAGCCCCAGTGTGAGCGTCGACAGCACGAAGCCGAAAACCAGATTGTGCAGCGAGGCACTGCCTGTGATCGCCGCCCAGACGATCGCCATGAGAAGATTGATGGCATAGAGGATCATTGCGCACCTCCGGCCGGGAACACGGACCGCAGATAGGCGGCGGGATCGCCGAGCCCGGTCGCGGCGTGCTGGCTCAGTTTTATGAGTTGTTCAGGGAAGAGGCCGAACCAGACGACCAGCGCGGACAACAGCAGGATGGGCGCCATTTCCGCGATACCCGAAGCGGGCCTGGCCGGCATCGGCATTACGGCCGCGGAAGGCTCCTCCGCCGGCGCCGGACGCCAATAGGCAAGCAGGAACAGACGCCCGAAGGCGATCGTCGTCACGAAGCCGGAAACGAGCACCGCACCCGTCAACCACCAGGCGCCGATGTCGAGGGAAGCCTTGACCAGCATCGCCTTCGGCCAGAAACCGGAAAAGGGCGGCAGGCCGCTGCCGGCAAAAAAGAGCGCCAGGGAGAGCGCCGCGAAGGCCGGCGCCCGCGCGTAGAGGCCCGAAAGCCTCTCGAGCGCGAAGCTCCCGCCGATCCGGGCCGCCACTCCGGCGACGAGATAAAGCGCCGTCATCAGCACGATGGAATGAAGCGCATAGAAGATGGCGGCGCTCAGGCCCGCCTCACCGCCGATCGCCACACCCGCCAGCATATAGCCGATACCGGAGACCACGACGAAGCCGAGGAAACGGCGGATGTCGCTCTGGGCAAGCGAACCGAGAGCGCCGAGCACCATTGTCGCGGCAGCGGTGACCGCGATCAGCAGGCTCAACTCCTCGCGCTCGACCGGCAGCAGCATGACCATCGTGCGAAGCAGCGCATAGACGCCGACCTTAGTGAGAAGCCCCGCGAACAAGGCCGAAACCACGACGCGCGGCGTATGATAGGAGGCTGGCAGCCAGAAATTCACCGGAAAAGCGGCGGCCTTCATGCCGAAGGCCAGCACAAAGAGGGCCGCGAGCGTCATCAGGGGAGCGGTTGCGCGCAGTTCGCCGGCTTTCATGGCGATATCGGCCATGTTGAGCGTTCCGAAAATCGCATAGAGGTAGCCGACGGCGATCAGGAACAGCGTCGTGCCGACCAGGTTCAGAATCGCGTATTTCAGCGCGCCGTCGATCTGCTCGCGTTCGGAACCGAGGATCAGCAGGCCGAAAGAGGAAATCAGCAGCACCTCGAACCAAACATAGAGATTGAAGATGTCGCCGGTGAGAAACGCGCCGGAGACGCCGGCCATCAGCACCATCAGGAACGGATAGAAGCCGTAGCGCCGGCCGCTGGTACTGATGTCATTCAAGGCATAGATGCTGCCGGCGAGCGCCACGATGGCCGCCGTCAGCGCCAGAAGCGCGCCCGTCAGATCGACGGTGAAGGCAATGCCGAAGGGCGGCAGCCAGCGCCCCATCATCATCGTCACTGGACCGTCCACGGCCACCTTGCCGAGCAGGATCAGATCCACCAGCACCATCAGCGCGAGACCAGGAATGGCGATCCACGGATGCAGCCGCGTCGAATGGCGCAGCATCATCAGCGCCGCGCCGCAACCGAGCCCGATTGCCACCGGCAGGATGGTCAGCCATTGGGCTGCGGTCGAGGGTTCCATGACCCAGGCGAGCGAGAGGTCGAGGGGAGAAGAGGATGCTGCGGCCATCAGCGGGATACCCCCTTGTAGGGGGGATGGCCGGCGGGCCGGAAGGGGTTCAGATCACGCATTGACATCATCATCATGCACTCAATATCCCATCGGCGGCAGCGGTTGATCCTTGGGCTCGGCCACGCGCATCTCGTCGGTATCGTCGGTTCTCAGGTCCTGATAGGCGCGATAGGCCAGCACCAGCAGGAAGCAGAAGAACGAAAAGGAAATCACGATGGCCGTCAGGATCAGCGCCTGCGGAAGCGGATTGGCCGCGCCCGCGGACAGCGCATCCGAGCCCTCGGGGATGATCGGCGGCACTTCCCGGGTCAAGCGCCCGGTGGTGAAGAGCAGCAGGTTGACGGCATTGCCCAGAATGGCGATGCCGAGCAGTATCCGCACGATATGCTTCGACATCACCAGATAGAGAGCAGCGGCGAAGAAGATGCCGACCAGGCCGGAAAACAGGGCTTCCATCAGTCGCGATCCTTTTCCTCGAGCGCCAGCGCAATGGAGGTGATCGATCCCACCACCACCAGATAGACCCCGACATCGAAGGACATGACTGTAGCGAGCGGCACCTCGACGCCCAGGATCTGCGGATAGATCCACAGCCCCGTCATGAAGGGAACGCCGAAGACCGCAGACAGGAGGCCGGAAAGACAGGCCAGCATCAGCCCGGCGCCGGCAATCGACATCGGGTGGAACCAGACGGCACGGCGGACGGCCTGCACGCCAAAGGCAATACCGTAGATAGCCAGGGCAGAGGCGGCGATCAGCCCGCCGATGAAGCCGCCGCCCGGCTCGTTGTGCCCCCGCAGCAGGACGAAGATCGAAAACAGAACCATCAGCGCCGCGATGAAAGGGGCAATGGTTCGGAAGATCAGCGTGTTCATGGGCGCGCCCCCTTCTTGTCCGCGCGGACCTTGGCCGCTGCCTTCGCCCTCGATTGAGCCGCGGGCGTATCCAGCGCCTGGGCGGGCGCCACGGCCGCAACGCGGATCCGGATCAGCGCCAGGATGGCAAGCCCGGTGATCATCACCACCGAGATTTCACCAAGCGTATCCGTGCCGCGGAAATCGACGATGATGACGTTCACGACATTGGCGCCGTGGGCGATGACCTTGGAATAGGCATTGAAGAAGTCTGTCAGCGAAGTGTTGAACGGCAACTGCGTCGATTTCATCAGCAAGAGCGCGAAGCCGAGGCCGCAGGCAATGGCGACCGTCGAATCGACGACGACCTGGCCGAGGGGACGGTGATCGGAGGGCGAGAGCCTGAGCCGCGTCATCACGAGAGCCAGGATCACCACCGACAGCGTTTCGACCATGAACTGGGTGAACGACAGATCCGGCGCGCCGAACAGCAGGAAGATGACCGCGACCGCAAAACCCTGGATGCCCAGCGACACGATTGCCGTCAGCCGGTCCTTGGCGGCCAGAACCGCGAAGAGGCCGATGATGGCGATGGCGAAGAATGTGAGCTCATGGAAGCCGACATCGGTCGGCCAGACGGGCATTTCCGGCAATTCGCCGTAAAGCACCGGCGGAACCAGCAGGACCAGCGCGAGAAGAACGAAGGTCACCGTCACATAGACGTCCAGCCGCCCGTTCTGGACGATGCGGGTGACGCGCCAGGCAAGACGGACGAGGCCGCGCATGAAGACGTCGAAGCCCTGATCCGGTCCGGCGCCAAGCGCATCGAGGAGCCTTGCCATCGCGGCCCGGACGCGGTCGAGAAGCAGGTATACGACGATCCCGATCGCCACCGTCAGCAGCGAAAGGGCGAGCGGCACACCGATATGCGGCATCAGGCTTATGGTGACCGTCTCGGGCTCGCCGGCGACGGCGCCCGCCATCGGCGAAGAAACGTACCGATGCGCGAGACCGGACAGAACGGCGGCGAAAAGACCAGCCAGAGCCAACGTCAACGGGCCGATCCACAGGAGTGCGGGGCCTTCATGGGCGTGCTTCGGCGTTTCGACCTTCGCCCCCAGGAAGGGTTTCAGCGCCACAGCAAAGGCGATCGCGAACATCAGCGCATTGCCCGTGACGGCAACCGCCGTGAAGAGGATCGAACGCGGGTCGCCGCCGGCGAGTGCGGCATAGATCTCCTCCTTGGCCAGGAAGCCGAAGAAGGGCGGCAGGCCAGCCATGGAAATCGCCGCGAAAAGCGCTGCGACAAACGTGACCGGCATGGCGGATCTGAGGCCGCCGAGCTTCGTGACGTCGCGTGTGCCTGCCTCGTGATCGATGAGACCGGCGACCATGAAAAGCGCGCCCTTGAAGAGGGAATGGGCCACCAGATAAAGCACGGCGGCTTCCACCGCATAGTCCGAATCGAAGCCGGTCAGCATTACCAACAGGCCGAGAGAGGCGACCGTGGTATAGGCCAGCATCAGCTTCAGATCCGTCTGGCGAACCGCGAGAAAGCCGCCGACCAGAAGCGTGACGCCGCCGAACAGCGGCAGCAGGATTTCCCAGGCAGGGGTAGCCCCCATGACAGGATTGAGCCGCATCAGCAGGTAGACGCCGGCCTTCACCATGGTTGCCGAATGGAGATAGGCCGAAACGGGGGTCGGCGCCTCCATGGCGTTCGGAAGCCAGAAATGGAAGGGAAACTGGGCCGATTTCGTGAAAGCGCCGCCGAGCACGAGCAGGAGTGCCGCCGCATAGAACGGGCTCTCGCGCAGCGCATCGCCGGTGTGCAACAACAGCGAAAGCTGCGTGACGCCCGAAATGTTCCACAGGAAGAAGAGCCCGGCCAGAAGAAGGAGCCCGCCGCCGCCGGTGACGACCAGCGCCTGGAGCGCGGCGCGGCGCGAGGCCTCGCGCGCATGGTCGAAGCCGATCAGCAGGAAGGAGGTGATCGAGGTGAGTTCCCAGAACACGAAGAGCATCAGGAAACTGTCCGACACCACGACGCCCAGCATGGAGCCCATGAACATCAGGATGAAGGAGAAGAAGCGCCCCTGCTGCGGATGGCCTTTCATATAGCCGCCGGAATAGAGCACGATCAGCGTGCCGATGCCGGTAATCAGGAGGGCAAAGGTCAGAGACAGTCCGTCGAGGAACCAGGAAAAGCTCAGATTGTAGCTCGGCACCCAGGCGTAGCCGCCGGTCACCACCTCGCCACTGGCAATCGCGGGCAGGAAGCCGGCGAAATGGACAAAGGCGAAAGCCGGGATCAGGGCGAGAACCCAGGCCGCGTTATGGCCGAGACGGGCGGTGAGATAGGGGGCAACAAGCGCGCCGGCAAAGGGCAGGAGCATGGCCATCAATGTCAGACCGGCGACGTCTTCTAACATTCCGTTTCCTTGTGAGCGCAGTTTGGCGCCGCCCCTTCAACGGGACGGAAATCTAGGCATGGTGATAGGACAAAGCTTCCCCTGTCTCAAGTGGTCCTCCCAAATCCACTGCGCACCCCCCAATTGTCAAGGGGCAGGAGCACCGATACACGCATGGTCCTCCGTCCGGGGCCATGCCGCCGGCGACGGAAACCGCCCTGCCCTCCTGTGGCAAAATGAAGACGCGCAAGCGGTACGGTGACTCTGGAGAACCGGTGTCACCGCATCGAGAAAAGCTCCTGATTGAAGCGCTTCCTGACATCGAGACCTTCGACCGCGAAGTCGCGCTTGAGCGCGTCCGCAAAGCCGGTGGGACCGCAGAACCAGAAGCTTGCGTCCCGCCATTCGGGGACCACGGCACGGATGCGCTCCCCGGTGAGCAGGCCATCGCGGGCATTGACAAGGATGTGCAGGCGCACGTTGGCCGCTGCGGCATCGGCGCTCAGCCGCGCGAAAGCGTCCTCGTCGAGTTCCGCGGAGGAGTGAAAGAGGTCGATCGCCTGATAGCCACGCCGATCGGGCACCACCTCCGCGAGGTATTTCATCCGGGCGATGAAGGGTGTGATGCCGATGCCGCCGCCGATCCAGATCTGGCGTGGGCGATCGTCGTCGAAGGTGAAGCGGCCATACGGGCCCTCGACCTTGACCTCCTGGCCGACGCTGAGCGTGTCGGGGAGACGGCTCGTATAGTCTCCCAGCGCCTTGGTGATGAAGGTGACATGGCCGTCGGCGGGATTCCAGGCCGACGCAATGGTGAACGGGTGCGCGCCCTCCCCCTTGTCCGAAGTGACGAAAGCGAACTGGCCGGGCTCGTGGCCTTGCCAGCCGGGCTCCATCTTCATCTCGATCTCGAGGGCCCGGACGCCGGGATATTTCGTGAGCGAGATGATGCTGCCCATGGCCTGCCGCCCGGCCCCCACACGCCGCAGCAGGACGATCACGGCTGCGACCGTGCCGTAGGCCATGAGAACCGCGAGAACGATTCCGACCGGCTGGGTCCAGTAGCCGAACTCCGCCAGCACCACGCTATGAAAAACCAGCACAAGATAGGCGACGGCCAGAAGGCGGTGGGTCTTGAAGAACCACCAGTAGGAAATACGCGGGATGAGCGCCAGCACGATCAGCACGACGGAGATATAGAAAGCCCATTCGCCCAGCCCCTCGGCGGGATCGCGCAGGCCGGCCAAGAACAGCTGGATCGGATTTTCGATTTCCGGCCTCGCTCCCCGCTCGGGCCGCGTGATAAGGCCGAGGTCGATCGCCCAGCCCGGGGCCTCAAACCAGAGCCAGTGGGCAACCGAGAGCACCAGCGCGGAAATTCCAAGCCATTTGTGCATCCGGTACATCTTGTCGAGCCCATCGAGCCAGGTCTCCGGCCAGCCGGGCCTCAGCGCGAGGATCATGGCCATGCTCATGGCGCCGATGGCGAGCACGCCGCTGTACTGGAGCATGGCGGCACGCAGCGCGAAGACATTTTCCGACTGGAACACGTCCGGCTCGGCGGCCAGCCAGAGCAGGCTCAACAGGACAAATGTACCCCACAATGCAAGCTTGATATTCCGCATGGCACGCTTCCTCTTTTGACGGGTGGCGCCGGTTTGCCGAAGGCCGAAAACAGAGAGCCCCCCGGCTTTCCTGACCGCTTCCCTAACAACGGATGAGTCCGCACGATTCCTTATACAGGCAAACCATCTCCGCGACGAGGGAGGAGGCCCGGCGCAATTGCCGACGGGAACGTTCCGCCCTATCTAGGAGGGACAAGAAGGGAGATTTTCCGATGAGCGACGTCACGAAACCGAAAATCCAGAAGAGCGAAGCGGAATGGCGCGAACAGCTCACGCCCGAGCAGTTCCGGATCCTGCGCGAACATGGCACCGAGCGGCCGTTTACCGGACCCTACTGGAACTCGACGGAAAAGGGACTCTATCGCTGTGCCGCCTGCAACGAGCCGCTGTTCTATTCCGACACCAAGTTCGACGCCGGTTGCGGCTGGCCAAGCTATTTCGAGCCCGTGACGCCCGGCGCCGTGACCGAGCATCGCGATGCCTCGCTCGGAATGGTGCGCACCGAAATCCGCTGCGCCAATTGCGGCGGGCATCTGGGCCACGTCTTCCCCGACGGCCCGCCGCCGACGGGCCTGCGCTACTGCATCAACGGCCATTCGATGGTGTTCGAACCGGTGGATTGAGCGGGCCGAGGCCGCCTGCCAAATCCGTGCCGGATATCCCCTCCAATCAGCACTTTCTCAATCTCCTTCAACATAAGGTCCGGGCAAAGCCGCAAGGAGTATCCCAGTGAACACTGTCGTCGAATTCAAAAGGCCGGCAAAACCGCCGGAGCCGAAGAAGCCCAATCCGGGCTTGAGGAAATTGCTGATCGTCCTCGGCGTGATCGCCGCCTTCGCCGCCGTGTGGGGCTATTTCCAGTTTGTCGGCAACTGAGACATCGCAGCCCCCGGGCGGGCAGTAGATTGCGGTGCGGAAAGACCACATAGATGGCGAGCGGGCCCGGCTCAATCGTGGCTATGGGCGTGGTGCAGGTCGGGATAATGCGGATGCTTGTGCCTGAGGGGCTGGTGGCGATGCCAATGGGAATGCGGCTCGCTCACCGGTCCGTCGTGGACGTGCTGATGGTGCTCGTCGTGCACATGAACATGGTCATGTTCCAGCGCATCATGGGTATGTTCGTGCTCATGGCGCTCCGTCAGATGCATCCAGAGACCCAGCGCCATCAGCAGGCCGGCGAGAACCAGCTGAAGCGTGATCATGTCGCGGAAAATCACCACCGCCAGCACCGCGCCGATGAAGGGGGCGAGCGAGAAATAGGCACCCGTGCGCGCCGTCCCGAGATGGCGAAGGCCCAGCATGAACATGACGAGGCTGACGCCGATGCCGAGGAAGCCGACGACCGCGCCGGCGCCGACGAGGCCGGCGCTGGGCCAGGCCGCCCCGAAGGCAAGCGCCAGCGCAAGGTTCGTGCCTCCGGCGACGAGGCCCTTGATCATGGCGATCTGCACCGGATCGGCGGAGGAGAGCTTGCGCGTCAGGTTGTTGTCGATGCCCCAGCAGAGACAGGCGGCGGCGACGAAAAGGCCGCCGGCATCGAGGCTGAGGCCCTGACCGTTCCACGACAGCAGGACCGCGCCGCCAAGGATCGCGGCGGCACCGAGCAGGAGGCGCCGGTCGACATTCTCGCGAAAGACGATCCAGGCGATCGCCATGGTCGCCAGTCCCTCCAGATTGAGAAGCAGTGAGGCGGAAGACGCGGTTGTCAGCGACAGGCCGAGCATCAGGAAAAGCGGCCCCAGCACTCCGCCGAAGACGACGACGGCGGCAAGCCAGGGAAGATCGCGTCCGGCGAGCGGGGCTTCGGCATTGGGCAGGCCGACGGCGCCGCGTCCCCAATTGACAAGGGCAAGCCCGGCGCCTGCGCCGAGATAGAGGATGCCGGCCAGGAGCCACGGGTCAATCGAGCCGACAAGGAGTTTCGACAACGGCGCGGACGCACCGAACAGGACTGCCGAGCCGAGCGCAAGCGGGACGCCGGGCCAGAGATGGGTGTGCGACTTGATCATGGCGCAGGAATATCATGGACGAAGGCCCCGGTTAAATGCTTTGTTCACGCAGGTTCAGGCGGCCCAAACCAATGGATCTATTTGGGGACGACAAGACGGCCCCGGAGTTCGGCCTATACAAGTTCCCGGGATCGCTGTACTGAATCGAATTGCACACCACTGCAGAACTCCGAGTCGTATCGTCAATCGAGAAACGCCTTGGCTCAGTCGCCGAAATGTACTGACCATCGCGTAACGCATGGGAGATGAAGTGCATGTCGCTTGGAACAATTCTCATCATCATACTGATCATTGCCCTGCTCGGCGGCTTCAGCGGCCGCTTCGGAGGCTATGGATACGGCTTCGGCCACGGCGGCGTCGGCGTAATCGGCGTTATTCTGATCATTCTTCTTGTCCTGGTACTCACCGGCCGCCTCTGAACCGACAGACCGACTCTGGCCTTTGCGGCGGTCGACAGGCCCGAGTCCCCTTTTCTTGGGTAGTGGATACGTTCACTGGCCGCGCATTTGTGCGTCAAAGCGCTGTGGATTTTTCCGCTGCGTCCGCTAGATTGAAGATGCAACCGGGAGCAGCAAGCCCGGCAATGCTTCAAGAGGACTGACACTACTTGCCACGCGACAAGATGATTTCGAACGGCGCGATCCAGATATCGGCCCAGTGTTTCGGCGCGGCCGGGGACGAGCCCATCGTGCTGGTCATGGGGGCAACCGCCTCGATGCTCTGGTGGCCCGAGGCGCTGTGCCGGATGCTGGCCGAAGCCGGCCATCACGTGATCCGCTACGACAACCGCGATACCGGGCGATCGACGACCGGCAGGCCGGGCGAAGCCGCCTACAGCGTCGAGGACATGGCGGACGATCTCTTCGCCGTCATGGACGGATGCGATTTGCCGGCCGCCCATGTGGCCGGCATGTCGCTCGGCGGCTTCATCGGCCAGATGGCGGCGCTCATGCGTCCGGAACGGGTGAAATCGCTGACGCTGATCGGCTCCCAACCGCTCGGCGGCGCGGACGAACCGCTGCCGGGGATCAGCGACCGTTTCACCGAACATTTCGCCAGGCTCGCCGATCTCGACTGGTCGGACCGGGCCGCCGTTTCGGACTTCCTGCTGGAACTCGCCAGACTGAGCGCGGGCAACGGCCACGCCTTCGACAAGGCTGCGGCGCGGGCCCGGATCGAGGCGGAGATCGCCCGCGCGATCGACATGAAAAGCGCCTTCAACCACGGCATGGTCAGCACGCGGGAAAACTGGGACGGCCGGATTTCCGACATCGCCTGCCCGGTTCTCGTCATCCATGGCGACGAGGATCCTGTACTCCCGCTGCCGAACGGAGAGGCCATCGCCAGGCTGGTGCCGGGGGCGAAACTGAGCATTCTGGAGGGAACGGGCCACGAAATCCACGACGGCGATCTCGAGCAGATCGCCTGCGAGATGACGCGCTTCATCGGCGGCGAGAGAGGCGACTGACGTGCACGAAAGCCGGAGAACGCAGGCCGCCCGGACGGATGAGCCGGTCTCCGCCGCAGAATTCATCGTCGAAAACCTGGCGCTTGCCCCGGCTGCGGCGTTGCCGGAAATCAGCCTCTATACGGCCCATCCGGGCAGCGGCCTGTGGCGGCTTCTGGAAGCCGGCGAGGATGACGACGGGGCCGATCCGGCGACACCCTACTGGGCCTATCGCTGGGCGGGCGGCACGGTGCTCGCCCGCCATATTCTCGACCGGCCGGAAACGGTCGGCGGCCTGCGTGTGCTCGACCTCGGCGCCGGCTCCGGCGTGGTCGGGATCGCGGCGGCAAAGGCGGGCGCGGCCACAGTCATCGCTGCCGATGTCGACCGCAATGCAATCGTGGCCACCGGGCTGAACGCAAGGGCGAACGGCGTGGAGATCGAGGCGGTCTGCGGCGACCTCACCGGGGGACCTGCGCCCGACGTGGATCTCGTGGCGGTCGGCGACCTCTTTTACGATCGCGATATCGCCGTGCGGGTCACGGGTTTTCTCGACCGCTGCCTGGCGGCCGGTATCACGGTTTTGGTCGGCGACCCCGGGCGGGCCTATCTGCCGCATGGGCGACTGCGGCTGCTAGCGGAATATCCCGTTCCGGATTTCGCCGATCCGGGCAATGCCACACGGAAGCCGGGTTTGGTCTATTCATTCGAAGGCCAGGCTGGCGAGAACCGGACGGACCGGCCTTGCGGCCATGACACGGACTGAACCGCCAATCCCGCGACGACAACAGGAGAACCGGACATGAGCTACACGATCGACAGGACGTTCGAGGGCACGGATTTCGCAAGCGTGGTCGAAAAGACCCGCGCAGCACTCGCCGCCAACGGTTTCGGCGTCTTGACCGAGATCGACGTCAAGGCGACGCTGAAGAAGAAGATCGACCAGGACATCGACGACTACCTGATCCTCGGCGCCTGCAACCCGAAAATGGCACATCAGGCGATCGGCATCGAGCCGAAGGTGGGCGCCATGCTGCCGTGCAACGTCATCGTGCGCAGGACAGGCGGCAATTCCGTCATGGTCAGCGCCATCGACCCCGTCGCCTCGATGGAAGCGATCCCGAACGATCAGTTGAAATCGGTGGCGGGCGAGGTCCGCGACATGCTCAGGAAGGCCGTCGCGGCGATCTGAGGGGAGGCCGCTTCCCTTGATAGAGGCTCCATCAGATGATATATATTATTGCCATATATCAACAAGGAGCCTTGTCATGGAAACAGCAAAAGTCTTCTGGTCCGGTCGGTCGCAGGCCGTGCGGCTGCCGAAGGACTTTCGTTTCGAGGCGAGCGAGGTGCGCATCCGCCGGCACGGGAATGCGGTGATCCTCGAACCGCTGGCTACGGACTGGGACTGGCTCAAGGAAGTTTGCGGGCCCCTGGACGAGGATTTCGTCGAGGCGGCACTGGAGGAGAGCGCAGAGCAGCCCCGGCCCGAACTGGATTACTTCAAGTGACGTTCCTGCTGGACACCAATGCAGTGATCGCCATCCTCAAGGGACATGCAGGGTTCATCGCCCGGATGACGCAATACGCCCCCGCCGATTTCGCCATGTCGTCAATCGTCGCCCATGAACTCTATTACGGCGCCTTCAAGGGGCAACGCGTGGCGGAAAACATGGCGCGCGTGGAGGCGCTGCAATTCCCGGTCCTCGAATTCGATCACGAGGACGCCCGCAGGGCCGGCATGCTGCGGGCCGAACTTGCGGGCGCAGGCACCCCGATCGGACCCTATGACGTACTGATCGCCGGCCAGTCTCTCTCGCGCGGCATGACGCTGGTGACGCGCAATCTGCGCGAATTCCAGCGCGTGCCGGAATTGCGGCTGGAGGACTGGGAGAGCTGAGCTTCAAGCCTCCCTTGTGTCACACTTTCGCCGCTCGCCAGGCGGTCGGGTTCATGCCCGTTACCCGCAGGAACTCGCGATTGAAGTTCGACTTGGTCATGAAGCCCGCCTCGAAGACGATGCGGGTGATGGGCATGTCGGTTCCCGCCAGGAGGCGGCAGGCCTCGGCAACACGGAAATTGTTGACATATTGCGACACGCTCATGGCGCGGGTGCGGTTGACCGCATTGGAAACGGCGCGGGCGGGAAGGCCGAGCCTGCGGGCGAGCTTGCCGAGGTTGAGGCTCGAATCGGCAAAGAACCGGCGTTCGGCCATCAGCCGGTCGAGCGCGGCGGCAATCTCCTCGTCGGCCCCGGATGCGGGAGCAGCGGTTGGCTCCGGCACCGGCGTCCCGGCATCCTCGCCCTCCCCCTCGCTCCCCTCTTCAGATCCGGCGACCGCGGCGGCGATACCGAGCAGGAGCAAGATGACAGTCGTGGCAGCAGAGACCACAAGTGCCGAGTGCCGCCCGCCTCCCCACAGCATGTCGAGGCTGATGGCAATGTCGGTGAGCGCCGAAGCGACGAGGGCAAGTGCGGCCAGCAGCAGCGAACGATGGGAGCGCAGGGAACCATCGAGGCGCGAGGCGACGAGGCCATCCGGACCGAGGCGCGCGAGCCAGAGCAGCCGTAGTCCATAGCCGAGAAACTCGGCGATGATCAGCAAGTCGACCGGATCGCGCCAGACGACCAGCAGCACCGCGAGCATGACGGTCGGCACGAGATGCGGCCAATCGCGCAGCGACAGGCCGACGCCCTCCTCGCGGACAAGGTCGCGAAAGGCAAGGAAGGTGAGCGGCGGGATGGCGCTTGCCAGCAGCGACAGCAACGGCAGGACCGCCATCACTCCGTAGCCCCAGCGCAGGCCGACCAGCGTCGTCTGCAGCGCATAGACCGCGATCAGCACCACGAACAGGCGATTGCGCGACAGGCTTTCACGCCCCTGAAGCAACAGCCGCACGAGAAAGGTGACGAGAAAAAGCGAGACGGCAAAAGAGAGCGGTACGAAGATCATGGCGAGCGAACGAACGGACCTTTCGAAGCAGATGCACGCCATCATGACCGCAAGTGCGTTCGAGGTCGACCTTAAACGCGATCGAGGTCGCGGGAGCCGATGCTTCGGTGCTCGATGGAGCAATCGACACCCCGCACAAGGAGCATTCCCATGAAAACCCGAACCGTCCTTTTCTCCATCGCCGGCACCGTTCTGGCCTTTGCCGCGCTCGACGCCGCCGTTGCTTTCTTCGCCACGCGCGACAGCCTGGCCGGACCTCTCGACCTCTCCAATGTCTCGAAGATCCGGGTCGAAGGCGCGGCGAGCGACATCGCGATCTCAACCGCGTCCGAAGGTCCCCATGTGGCGGAGCTGAAGGGCGAGCGGCACGGCTGGGGCGCGGTCTGGCATTCCGGGTGGTATTCCGACGCCTGCCCCGCGCAGGGCAGCATGCGCATCGACGCAGACACGCTGACCGTCGATGTCGGCCGGGCCGCGCGCTTCTTCGACTGGTCCGACTGCACGATGGAACTCACCGCCAATCTGAGGCCCGGGGCCGCCGTCATCATCGACCAGCAGGCCGCGCGCACCCGCCTCGCCGGCGACTTCTCGGTCGTGGATATCCGCAGCGACGCCGGCGACGTCAGCCTTCGCGGCCACGCGCAGGCCATCTCCATCTCGGGCGCGGCACTTCGGGCGAAGGTGACCTTCGAGCGGGTGATGCAAGACGAGACGATCGCGATCTCCGGCAAGATGCTCGAGGCCACGCTGAAGTTCCTCACCCCGACGCCCGTCAGCTATCTGGTCGAGGCGGTCGCCTCCTATGTCGACAGCGCGCTGCCGAACACGCCAGGCGCCAAGCCGGAAATCACCATCCGCGGCGAGATGGTGCACACGCGCATCGAGTAGGACGTAAATTCCTGGCGGGGGAGTCGACGAAGGACCGGGCGGAGGCCGGCCCCTCGCGCCGTCTTCCCCCCTCAGACCATCAGTTCCATCATCGCCAGATCGAGCCAACGGCCGAATTTGGTGCCGACCTCCTTGTGGATGCCGACAAGCCGGAAGCCGAGGGCTTCGTGCAGGCGGATGGAGGGGGCGTTTTCCGCTTCGATCGCCGCGATCATCACGTGGACCCTGCCCTTTCGCGCGTGCTCGATCAGCGCCTGCAACAGGAGCTTGCCGATGCCCACACCCCGGCAATCCTTGTCGACATAGACCGAATGCTCGACCGTGTGGCGATAGCCGTCGAAGGCGCGCCAGTCGCCATAGGAGGCATAGCCTGCGACCTTGCCGTCCTTCTCGGCGACCAATACCGGAAAGCCCTTGGCGCGGCGCAGCTCCATCCAGGCGCGGCGGTTGTCCACATCGATCAGAACCTCGTTCCAGATCGCGGTCGTATGCTCGACGGCGTGGTTGTAGATGTCGCGGATGGCGGCAAGATCTCCCTCGGCGGCGTCGCGGATGTGGATGGATTGATTCATGGCGTTTCGTCCAATATAGTGAATTCATGTCCAACTTATCAGACAATCTCGATCGCTGTCTAGGGGAGAGGATTCGCACCGAGCGACTGGCGCGCGGATGGTCGCTCAGCGATCTCGCTGCCCGCGCCGATGTCTCGCGGGCGATGATCCACAAGGTCGAGCGCGGCGAGAGCAGCCCGACAGCGGCGCTTCTCGGCAGGCTTGCCGGCGCATTGTCGCTCAGCGTCTCGACGCTGATCGCGCGGGCGGAAGCCAATGGAAGGCGCCTCCTTCGCAGGGGCGAGCAGCCGGTCTGGGTCGATCCCGAGACCGGATACCGGCGCAGGCTCGTCTCTCCGGTCGTGGACATGCCGCTCGAGATCGTCTCGGTCGAACTGCCTCCGGGCGCCGCGGTGCCCTATGGCGCGGCCGCCTTCACCTTCATCCGGCAGATGATCTGGGTGCTGGAAGGCTCCCTCACCTTCATCGAGGGCGAGGCCGTGCACCATCTTTCCATGGGCGATTGCCTGGCGCTCGGTGCGCCGGCCGATTGCATCTTCCGCAACGATACAGACCGGCCCTGCCGCTATGCGGTGGTGCTGCTGAAATCGGACTGACGCTTACAGACTGAAGACCGTCAGCACCGCCGAATAATGCACGGCGGCGGCGGTGACGACGAAGCCGTGCCAGATGGCGTTCTGGAAGCGCAGGCGCTCCCAGATATGAAAGACGACGCCGGCCGAATAGATAACGCCGCCGGCGATGATCAGCATGATCGTGATCCAGGGCAGGTTTTGCGAGATCGGCCCGAGCGCCAGGGCCCCGCTCCAGCCCATGCCGAGATAGAGCAGGATCGCGAGACGATCGTAGCGGCCGGGGAAGACGCATTTGATGGCGATACCGACGGCGGCGGCAAGCCAGATACCGACGAGGAGCACGAGGATCGCCCAGTCATGCGCGCCCTTGACGAGGAAGGGCGTATAGGTCGCCGCGATCAGCACGAAGATCGCCGAATGGTCGAACCGGCGCAAGATCCACTTGGTGCGCGAATGCGGCCACATGTTGTAGGTGAACGAGACGGCGAGCGCGATGACGAGGCCGAGGCCATAGATCCAGGCGGCGGCAAGCTCGGTATAGCTCGACCAGACGGTCGCATAGAAGATCAGGGCGGTGGCGCCGATCAGCGCGAAGACGACGCCGACGCCATGGACGATGCCATCGGCCACCAGTTCGTGTAAATCGTATGCGCGTCCGAATCGGAACTGCTCTGTCATGGGGTGGCCTGCACGCTTCTGTCTCATACTGTCCGGATAGTGCACATCATGAGCGAAATTGCGGCGGCGGGCAAGCGGAGAGCCATGGCAAGAAGGGTGCCGCTTGCGCGATTTTTCGATCTGGCATAGTGATTCAAGACATTGCCAGGCATGCCTGTTTCAAAGGGATTTCACCATGCGGTTCACGGTTCTCGCCACGTTTGCGGCGCTGATCGCCTATACCTGGTTCCTGATCAAGGTCGCGAGGGCGCGCAAGGAGTTCGGAATCGCCGCCCCGAAGACTTCCGGCCACGAGAGTTTCGAGCGCATCTTCCGCGTCCAACAGAACACGGTCGAGCAGTTGGTGCTGTTCCTGCCGGCGCTCTGGCTGTTCGGCTTCTACGTCTCCGATCCGCTCGCTGGCATTCTCGGCCTGTGCTGGACGGGGGCGCGCGCGCTCTATGCCTCGCAATACTACGAGGACGCAAGCAAGCGCGGGCCGGGTGCGGCGCTGACTTTCCTGATCAGCATCCTGCTCCTGATCGGCGGAACGATCGGGGCGCTGCTGAAGATGGGGTGATCGGGGGTAAGCGCGAACGTGGCGTATTCCGATTGCAACCCATTGAGGGCATTCGTTTGCTGTTGAAGAGTACGGCTGCTTTGCGCCTTCCTTGCGGTCGTTAAGGTGCTATCCCACATTGCTGAAAGCGGACGTTAGATTGGCCTAAAACGATCTCGCTTAGGCACATCTCCCTCGGCGCAGTATGATGACTGTGAGGGAAGCAAGACGATGAGCAGAGGTGGAAATGAGCGAAGACAATATGAGTGGCATTTTCGCCAATGCCGTGGATTCCATCAAAATGGGGATCGAGGACTATGCGCTGGACACGCCGGCCCGCGCTTTGTCGGCCGTGCGCAATTTCTACGCAGGTATCTTGTTGCTCGGCAAGGAGGTGCTTATCCGTGCAGCGCCCCTTGCCGACCCCAATGACGTCATCGGAGCCAGGTATGCCCCCGTGCCCGACGGCAAAGGCGGGGTCGATCATGTGATTGAGGGCTACCAGACGGTCGATTTCAACACTCTCAGCAGGCGCTTCAAGGATTTCAAAATCCCGATCGACACCAAAGGGCTTCAGGAACTGAACGGCCTACGAAACCACATTGAGCATCGCTATACTGATGAGCCCGCCCAGGCAGTTCGCGAAGCCATCGCTCGCGCTTTCCCGATCACGGTCGCTATGTTTCAGCAGGCTGGTGAGCATCCGGCCGACGTGCTCGGCGAGGCTTGGCCGATCATGCTCGACGTGCGCGCTCTATATGAGGCGGAACTCGCGCGGTGCCGTGCCACACTCGCCGGGGTCAATTGGGTCTCGGCGACGGTCGCGAATGAACACCTGCGCTGTCAGGAATGCGGTTCCGATTTGATCGAGCAGCGCGACAGTGCCAACACAGAACAGGAGGCGCTCGCGCTTGTATGCCGAAGCTGCGGTGCCGAACCCGATTGGGATGACGCAATCGTCGATGCCGTCGATCGCGCTCTTTCCGGTGAGGCTTATATCCGCTTCAAGGATTCGAGTGAATCCGGCCCAATCTACGACTGCCCTGTGTGCGAACGGCACGCGTATATAGATTTCGAGGACGCCTGCGCGGTATGCGGGGAAACCTTCGACTATGAAACCGAGTGCATGCGCTGTTCCAGCGGCATCTCGCTTGACGACGCGCTCGCAGGTTTCGACGAGGGGCTGTGCAGCTATTGTACGCATATCGCGAACAAGGACGACTAGTGGATTGGGGGTGGAACAGGTAATCAACGAGCATCAACGACAGGCGCTCAATGAGTTCGGGTTTCGTGCGGCAGTGCCGCTGTTCTGCGCCCTCGGCGAGGACGCGGATCATTTGGCGACCGGCACCTTCATTGGCGTTGGAGAAAAATGCTTTCTACTGACCGCGCGGCCTATCCTTGACGAATGTGAAGCCGAACACATTGCAATCGCGACATCACCCGAAGGATCAGGTCTGCGGACGCTTGGCAACCTGCTGATCCATAAACCAATCGACCAACCGGGCACCGAGATCAACATCGTCGGCATCGAAATCCAGGACGAGAAAACGATCGATATTGTCGAAGCTGGTTGGCGTATGGTCGATATGGGCATCGGGGACGAGGCCAATGACAGTGACGAAGTCGTGCTGATAGGCTATCCATCGGCTACGCTTGACAAGGCGAACATACGGATCACGGGAAGGCCGGCCAGCATCATCATCGCGCTCGTGCAAGAGATCCCGAGCGACGCCACGCCGCCGATCAACCCGACGCTCCACCTATTCCTCGAACTGCCCCGAGAAGCGATTGATCCTGCTGGCGAAATCGTCGACATCGCGCCAATCGGGAGAATGTGTGGCTGCGCGATATGGCAGTTGCGGGAGCTTGCGGATGACGAGCTTTGGTCTCCGGATCGCGCTCTCCGGCTAGTCGGCGTCCAGACTTCCGCACGGTCCGGCAGCTATTTTCGCGGCAAACGCTGGACCTATGTCCACAATTTGTTGGAACAAATTCGCTCATAAAGCGGTCGAACGAACATCAGTTTACCCAGTCAAGGCGCCGGAAACCTGCCAGTCTGCTTCCGGCCCCAAGGTGGTCCTTCGTTCAAGCGGAGGCAAATGTCCGCTGCTGGCGCAGCAGCAAGGGCCTGCCAATGCGCGCCTGCTTGCGGGCATCGGCGGTGTAGAGGGTGGCGACGACATCTTGCGAGATGTTGCGTCTGTCGACCCGCTCCAAGTCGGGGACGGCGGGCGCGCCAAATTCTCACAACCGGACGACGCGCGAAAAGGCCCCCTGCCCGCGCGGGACAGAGGGCCTAGCTCGATGGACGTGTCCGATCAGACTTCGGCCACGCATTCCTGACAGAAGGGCGTATGGGGAACGACCGCCAGCCGCTCCTCGGAAATCGGCTTGCCGCATTTCACGCAGGTGCCGAAGGTGCCGTTGGCAATACGCTTTAGGGCGGCGTCGATCGCTTTCAGCTCGGCCTCGCCGACCTGACCGAATTCCTCGAGCACCTCGTCGTTTTCAGCCTGGGTCGCCTGGTCTTCGAAGTCGGGGCTCTTCTGCTCGCTGAGATCGCGGTCGATCTTGTTCAGGCGGGCCAGGATCTCCAGGTTACGCTGGCGCAGGATGTTTTCGTATTTCGTGATGTCCATTTGCGGGTATTTCCTCGTTTGACGTCTCTATGCTCTTAGCCGCCGCCGATCAGCGGTCAACCAGAACCGAGCATTTCGAATGACGGACGACGCGGTCTGCGGTCGCGCCGATGAAATAGTTGGCGAGGTCCGGCACGTGGCTGGCGACGATGATCAGATCGGCGCCATGCTCATTGGCCGCCGCGAGGATTTCGCGGGCCGGCGCGCCGCTGCGGATTTCCACCCGCGCGTCGATGCCGGTCTTTTCCTTCAGCCCGACCAGCTTCGCCTTGCCGTCCTTGACGGCGTTCTCGATGAGATCCACGGGCAGGTCGATCGCCAGATAGCCCGGCATGTCCTCGACCACGGTCAGGAGGATGATCGCGCCGCCGGCATCCAGAAGCGTGGCGGCCTTGCGCAGGATCTTCTCGCCCTTGTCCAGTGCCCCGCAATCGACCGGCACGATGATCTTCTTATACATGAAACTCTCTCCTTGTAGCGGCAGGCTCTTCAGCGTCCCGCCTTCCTGCCCTTGGGTTGAACAATCGACCGTGCCGGGAAATCCCGCATTGATCAAGATCAATTTTGCCGCGAAGCTTCGTCAATGATTCTCGAACAATAAGTCACCCGATTCCGATCTTTCGTGAACGATGCCGGCGGCCCATATTAGCGGAAGCCGATTGCTTCAAAGAAGAGCGGACCTGGACAGTTCCCGCCGCCGCGCGCCGGCCCGCCCCAAAAGGCCGCAACATGCAGGAAGACACCATGACGGAAAGCTTTGCCCTCACCCGCCCGGTCCATGTGGGCACCGCCCATCTCGCGGTTGCCGATCTCGACCGGGTCTCGACCTTCTACCGGACCATACTTGGCCTCGGCGTGCTTGAAAAGAGCGCGAGCGGCGTGGTGCTCGGCGCAGGCGGGCGGCCACTCCTGACGCTGACGACGCGAAGCGACATCCGCCCGGCGCCCCGCAATGCGGCCGGCCTCTTCCATACGGCCTTCCTCATGCCCGACCGGTCGGCTCTTGCCCATTGGCTGGCGCATGCCGCCCATAACAACATTGCGCTCGACGGCGCCTCCGATCACCTGGTCTCGGAAGCGATCTATCTCTCCGATCCGGAAGGAAACGGCATCGAGGTCTATGCCGACCGGAGCCCTGATGACTGGACGTTCAACGACGACGGCACGGTGGCCATGGCCACACTTCGGCTCGACCTGCAGGCGCTCTATGACAGCGCGCCGAAGACCGGATGGGCCGGCATGCCGGAGGCCGCCGCCATCGGCCACATGCATCTGCAGGTGGGCGACATTCCGCAGGCCGACGGCTTCTACGAAGGCGTTCTCGGGCTGAAGAAGATGGCGCGCTATCCGGGAGCGAGCTTCTTCGGCGCCGGCACCTATCACCACCACATCGCCGCCAATGTCTGGAACAGCCGCGGCGCGACCACCCGCAGTACGGACATGTCGGGACTTGCCGACTACTCGCTGACCTTCAACGACCAGACGGCGCTCGACACGGCGCTCGCCACGCTCGAAAGCCTCGAAATCCCGGTCTCCCGCACGGCCGGGGGGCATGCGCTGAAAGACCCGTGGGGGATAGGGCTGACGCTCACGACGGCGTGAGGGATCGGGCTTGAGAGTAGCGCCTGGGGAGCGGCCATGAAGACAGAGGAAGCGGCGCCCCGGAAGGAGAGGCGGGAGAGGATCCCTCCCCGCTGATCGATGCGCGGGTCGCGGAATTGGACGACTGGCGGGGCGCGAACCCGGCGCTACTTTCCTTTGTTCTTCATTTCGAATATTCTTGATAAAAGATAGAAATGCTTCCGAGCCGATGCTCGCCCTTTGCGACGTTTGCTCCCCTGAATGTGGAGCCAGCCTGCTTTTTTCCTGATCGCCACCAAGCCTGCCGGCTAGTCAATGAGCATCGGAGATATGGCATGTCGAAAATAGACGAAAAATACCATGACTTGAAGAATCACGGCTTTGACCTGGGTGCTGCGCTCGGGGCCGAGGAAGACGCGCATTCGGGCGGACGCGTGCGCCGATACGAGCGCGGCCACATATACTACCATCCGAACACCGGCGCCCACGAAGTGCACGGCGGCATACTTTCCCTCTATCTGGCGAACGGTGGGCCGGGGCCGAGCCCGGTTACCGGCTTGCGCGAACTCGGCTATCCGACGACGGACGAAGTGCCGGGCACGCCGCCTCGCAGCCTGTTCGAGACCGGTGAGATCTTCTGGACGCAGGGGACGGGCGGCTGCGTCATCTCCGGCGCCATATGGGGCCGATACCGTCAGGGCCCCGGGGTGGGGCTGCCGATCACGAGCAATATTCCCGTCGCGGGCGGCCAGGTGGCGTTCTTCGAGCGCGGGGCGATCTACGCTGCTCGGGCGGGAGGCAAGACGCGGGTCCTCACGGGCTTCCTCAGTCCGCCGCTCATGGGCCGGCCGGAGCTGGTGGATACCGGCGAGACGGCCGGGCCGACGGGCGTGACTTTCAGGTGGGCGCTGATCATGAAGGAGGATCACGACGCACTCGTGGCGATGCGACCCAACGTCTACACGGAAATCCTGCAGAACCGCTATTCGCTAACGGCGGTCGGAAAGCCATCCGTCCAGCTTCCGCTTGTCATGGGAAGCGCCCACGTTTCGGGCCCCTTCCAGAAGGACGTCAAGATAGGGCTTTCGCTCCCACGGGATCTCCTGGCGGAGAGAACGCTTTACGACCTGCGTTGCGCCCTTCCGAACGGTAATCACTACGCGCTGTCGCCGCATTGCTTCTATACGAGGAAGGCGTGGGACGATTTCGGCCTCCTGCACATCACGGATGTCCACATCAGCAAGCGCAACAACGATTTCCGCGCGCGACTCCAGCAGGGGGGCCTGAACGACGCGGCCCAAAACTACTCCAATTTCCAGGACAACCTCCGCGACTTCATCCGCTATGCAAACAAGCTTCACTCGCTGGGCCTGGCGGATGCGGTCGTGGCGACGGGAGATCTGGTCGACTATGCGAAAGAGGACGGTGACAGCGGCCTGAACGACAACTTCGCGCGGCTGCGCCAGCTCATTCTGGGCCAGCCCCTCGCCGGAGGGTCCCCGCCCGGTGAAGAACTGCGGCTCCCGGTCTTTGCGACATTCGGCAACCACGACTACCGGGTCCACCCATACGACCTGCGCGCCAATATCGATGTGCCCGGCGGCGACAACGACAAGGCGCTCAACGAGTATTCATCGCACAACCTGATGGAGAGCGATGCTATCTCGCTGCAAGCGGAGCACACGCCGAGCTATGGCCTGAGCGACGCGGAAGCAGCGCTCAGGATGCTGTGGACAGATCAGAGCGGCAACGCATACAACTACTTCGACAAGTACTTCACCAATGAGCGGAACTACGTGGTGAAGCTGGGCAAGAACCGCCTCGTCGTACTCGACACGCAGATGGACGAGGGAGTTCCCGGGCTGGTGAACAGCGCGCTGCTGTTGCAGCTGCTGACGGACTCGGCGAACGAGTCCACCAAGCGGCTTCTGTCGGGCACCGGACCGAACTCCTATGGCTTCGGGGATCCGCAACTGGACCTGCTGCGCGAGGCCATCCATGAAGCGGGAAACGACGGCACCGTCATCGTCGGGATGCATGCGCCCGCCATATCGCCCGCCGGAGGAGAATACCCCTTCTATCTGCGCGAGACGGTCCATCCGACGGCGGCACCGGCGCTGACCGACGGCTACATCGCGCGAAACAAACTGAACGGTACGACATGGCCCCGGACAGGAACGCCCTACTTCAAGACCGGTAATACAGATGACGGCCTCAACGTCGGCATCGGATGGAACCGCAACAGGGAATTCCTCGAGCTCTGCGCGGGCGTCGGCGTACCACGGCCGGTCGATCTGATCCTGTGCGGCCATGTCCATCGCTACGTGGAGCACCGCTTCCGGCACACCGGAAACGGGTTCGAATTCTATATGGACTTCTACTCCGAAAACCCGAAGGTCTACTATCCTACGAATACCCTGCCGGCGCTTTCGGGCCTGCCGCAGAATTCGAAGATCGCCGTGCAAATCGTGGAAAATGCCCCATTGCCGCCGGGGGTTGCGATCGTTCGCGACCATCGCGGATCGGCAGCGACCGAAACGGTCCCGGCAACGGAATCGGGAAGGGCGCGGGTACCGCCCTACCCAGATCCGCTCGACAAATCGACGGATCCGAGGGCCTGGTGGCAGAAGCATCGCCCCGTTCATGCCCAGACATCCGCCCTGGGGCCAATTGAATCGCGCCAGAGATACGGGACGTTCTACAAGATCACCAACCCGCCGCAGAAATACCGCCCCGTCATCGAAAGCGACCGGGGTTTCGCGGCCGGCGCATTCGAAGGCCTGACGCCTTTGCCGCGCCCCTTCATCTCACCGACATTCCAGGGATTCCGGCTTATCCAGGTCAAGGATAACGTCATCGACAAGATGCGCTACATCCGGCTGGCGGATCTGCGCAAGAACGACTTCAAGATGCCGTGGGAGCCGAAACGGTTCTTCGACACGGTTCACGTTCACCTCGGCGGCGCGATCCTTCAATAGCCCCGATTGCCGCGTCCTTTGCCGGCCCGACCCTCGCTCATAGGCCGGCGATCAGGTGGTCGATGAGGGCGCGCAGTCTCGGCAGCCGGCGCATGTCGCGATGGTAGCCGAGCCATGTATCCCGCCCGGGCGGGGGCGAAGGCAGCGCGACGCGGCGAATGCCCGGCGTGCTGTCGCCGAGCGGTACCGGCAGGACCGCCATGCCGGCGCCGCCCGCGCAGAGCCGCGCCTGCACATCCCGGCTGTTGCTGCGCAGAGCGACGAAGGCATTGGGGAAGGTCGCGCGGAGCCAGGCGACGTCCGGCATGCCGCCGAAGGCCTCGTCCATCGTCACGAGGCTCAGGCCAGCGCCGTCGCCGATTGCCGGATCAGGAAAATGCTCCGGCACGTAGAGGGCATAATCGACATGCATGAACTTGCGGGAGACGACATCCGGCTCGGTGAACGGCCGGATGCGGAAGACGAGATCGGCTTCGCGCCGCGAGAGGTTCAGCAGGCGCGAATCCGTCAGCAGTTCGACGACTACCTTTGGATGCCGCCGCGAGAAGCCGGCAAGCAGCGGCGTCAGGACATGGACACCGAACCAGTCCGAGCTGGAGATCCTGACGAGTCCGTCGAGCTCCTTCGCGCTTCCGGCAAGGCCGCGCTCGACGGCGATCGCCTCCTCCTCCATGCGTTCGGCATGGGCGAGAAGCAGCCTGCCCTCGTCGGTCAGGACGAAGCCGTCGGCGGTTCTCTGGAACAGCACGGTGCCGAGCGCTCCTTCCAGCGCCTTCAGCCGCCGGCCCATGGTCGGCTGGGTGAGGCCGAGCTGACGGGCGCCGGCGCCAAGCGTACCCGCGCGGGCAATGGCAAGGAAAATGCGAAAGTCGCTCCATTCAGGCGTCACGGCGCTCCCCATACAAAACTGCATGAAAATCATGCCATCTCTATGATTTCCATTCAATCCGCATGGGAGCAATCTCTGCCCATCGCAACCCAAGGAGTGATGGAAATGACCCAGATGAAAGCGCTTGTTCTCGAAACCCATGGCGCAGCCTTCCGCCTGACGGAGGTCGCCCGGCCCGTTGCCGGGCAAGGGCAGGTTCTCGTCCGCATCAGGGCAAGCGGCGTCAACCCGCTGGACACGAAGATCCGCGCCGGCAACGGCGCCCATGCGCGCCAGCCGCTGCCGGCGATCCTCGGCATCGACCTTGCCGGAACGGTGGCGGAAGTCGGTCCGGGCGTCACCGGCTTTCGCCGCGGCGACGAGGTCTACGGCATGACCGGCGGTGTCGGCGGAAACCAGGGTTCGCTTGCCCAATATGCCGCCGTCGACGCCCGGCTACTCGCCGTGAAGCCAGCGACGCTGACCATGCGCGAGGCGGCCGCCCTGCCGCTCGTCTTCATCACCGCCTGGGAGGGCCTCGTCGACCGCGTCGGCGTGAAGGCAGGCCAGACGGTACTCGTGCTCGGCGCGGGCGGTGGCGTCGGCCATATCGCCGTGCAGATCGCCCGGGCCCTAGGCGCAACGGTCTACGGCGTCGATGCCGCGGGCAAGGCAGACTATCTGCGAAGCCTCGGCGCCGTCCCGATCGACTATGCCTCCGAGGACGTCGAGACCTATGTCGCGAAACACACCGGGGGTGAGGGCTTCGACGTCGTCTACGACACCGTCGGCGGAGCCTCGCTCGACGCGGCGTTCAAGGCCGTCAAGCGCTTCGGCCATGTGGTCAGCAGCCTCGGCTGGGGCACCCACGCGATGGCGCCGCTGTCCTTCAAGGCGGCGACCTATTCCGGCGTGTTCACGCTCCTGCCGCTCCTGACCGGTGAAGGCCGCGAGCATCACGGCGAGATCCTGCGGGAGGCCACGAAGCTCGCCGAGGCCGGCAAGCTCGTGCCGAAGCTGGACCAGAGGACATTTGACCTCTCAAGCGCCGTCGAGGCGCACGAACTGATCGAGGCCCGCGCGGCCGACGGCAAGCTGGTGGTCGACGTCGATTGAGGGCGACCGAGGATGCCGGGTTCGCCCCCGGCATCCCGCGACCGGTGCCGATGGAACACTTCGCCCCGCGCCGCGTTGTGGCGCAGTGGCATCGGGAATTTTCGACATGAACGACAGGGCGCACGGATCGGGGATCGGCCGCGAGGCGACAGAGCACGCGGCCCCGGCCGTGGCACGCGCGCGCCACAAGACGCCCCACCGGGTCAAGCTGCGCAAGACAGCGCTCGATCTGGCGCTGATCTGGGCGGTGATCGGGATATTCCTCATTCTCGCAGTTGCCGCGATCTATCTAGCGGCCGGCGTGCTCATGCCGATCACGCTCGCCATCGTCGTCGGGCTGATCCTCGGGGTCGCGGCGGACCGTCTCGGCGCGCTCGGCATTCCGCCGATGGCAACCGCGGTGATCCTTTCCAGCCTGTTCGCCCTCCTCCTGTTCTTCATCGCCAGCACGCTGGCAGGCCCGCTCTCCGAATTGGCGGCCGAGGCGCCGGCCATGGCGGAGCGCGCCATCGAACGGATGCTGCCCTATCTCGAGCGCTTCGAATGGTTGAATGTTACCGCCATGAGGTTCCGCTCGGGGTCGATGACCTCGGAAGCGCTGATCGAGAACATGGGCACCGTGCTTTCGACACTTGCGACACGCGTGACGCCGGCGCTGGTACAGGGCCTGATCTTCTTCGGCGCGCTGGTCTTCTTCCTCGGAAGCCGTGTGGCGTTGCGCCGCGCGCTAATCATCGCCTTCAACGATCGCGCCCGGCGCCTTTCGGCGATCCGCATCCTCAATTCGATCGAGCATGCGCTCGGCTTCTACTTCGCCACCGCCACCCTGCTCTATGCGATGACAGGCGTCGTCATGACGCTGATCGCCTGGATCGGCGGTCTGCCGATGCCGGCGCTGTGGGGTCTGTTCGCCTTCCTCTCGAGCTTCGTGCCCTATCTCGGCATCGCGCTGATGACGATCTCTGTGGCGGTCTCCGGCCTGCTGACCCATGACGGGATCATCATGGCGCTTGCGCCTGCCTTTGCCTTCTTCACCGTGCATGCGATCATGGAAAACCTCGTGACGCCGGCGGTCATGGGGCGACGGCTGGAGATCAACCCCTTCATGGTCTTCGTGGCCATCGTCTTCTGGACCTGGATGTGGGGAGCGATCGGCGCGGTGCTGGCCGTGCCGCTGTCTCTGATCGCCATGACCGTCGCCAGCGAGATGCTGCCGCAGAGCCGCGTGCAGCCGAATCTGCCCGGCTGACACGCCCGTTTCTGCGTCCCCCCTGCAACAGCGCCGATTTTTTTGCTAGTGTTTGACATACATCAAATGTCATCTACGAAGCTTCGTATATATGGTGACAACTATATATACGCTCTGCAAACGGGAGGTTTCTTCATGGCGCATGTCGTCGTTCTCGGTGCCGGCCTCGGCGGCACCATCATGGCCTACGAACTGAGGGACATGCTGTCGCGCACCGATCGCGTCAGCATCATCAACAAGGGTTCGACCTATTCCTTCGTGCCGTCCAACCCATGGGTCGCGGTCGGCTGGCGCAGCCGCGAGAGCATCGAGGTCGATCTCACTCCCGCCTGCAAGAAGCGCGACATCGGCCTCTACCCGCAGGGCGCCAAGCGCCTGCATGCGGCGGAAAACCGCGTCGAACTGATGGACGGCACATCGGTCGACTACGACTACCTGGTGATCGCCACCGGACCCGAACTCGCCTTCGACGAAATCCCGGGCTTCGGACCGGAAGGTAATACCCAGTCGGTCTGCCACATCGATCACGCACTTTCCGCCAAAACCAATTTCGACAAGCTCGTGGCAAAGCCCGGCCCGGTGGTGATCGGTGCCGTGCAGGGCGCATCGTGCTACGGCCCCGCCTATGAATTCGCCTTCATCCTCGAAAAGGCGTTGCGCGACGCCAAGGTGCGCGACAAGGTGCCGATGACCTTCGTCACCTCCGAGCCCTATATCGGCCATCTCGGCCTCGACGGCGTCGGCGACACCAAGGGTCTGCTCGAAAGCGCGATGCGCGACAAGCACATCAAGTGGATCACCAATGCCAAGGTGCAGAAATTCGAGGCCGACAAGGTTGTCGTCGAGGAGGTCAACGAGGACGGCACGACCAAGACGGTCCACGAGGTGCCTTCCAGCTACACGATGATGCTTCCGGCCTTCCGTGGCGTGGAGGCGGTTCGCGACATCGAGGGACTGACCAATCCGCGCGGCTTCATCCTGGTCGACAAGCACCAGCAGAACGGCAAATATCCGAACATTTTCGCCGTCGGCGTCTGCATTGCCATTGCGCCGACCGGCAAGACGCCGGTCCCCGTGGGCGTTCCCAAGACCGGTTTCATGATCGAGAGCATGGTGACGGCGACGGCCAAGAACATCGCCCGCCTCGTCAGTGGCGACCAGCCGAACGCCCAGGGCACCTGGAACGCGGTGTGCCTCGCCGACTTCGGCGACGGAGGCATCGCCTTCGTAGCCCAGCCGCAGATCCCGCCGCGCAACGTCAACTGGGCATCCCAGGGCAAATGGGTGCATACCGCCAAGATTGGCTTCGAGAAATACTTCCTGCACAAGATCAAGAGCGGCCATTCCGAGCCCTTCTACGAAAAGCTCGCGCTTCAGGTTCTCGGCATCGACAAACTGAAGGCCGTCAAGTTCGACGACGAATAAGACCTCCCCTTATCGCGAGCATCGGAAGCCGGGCCAAAAGCCCGGCTTTCTTTTTGCGGGCGCGACCGGCCATGCGCCGCCAATCCACTGATGTTCATGACATTTTTTGTCCAGTTTATAACCCTTTAAAACTACGGGCATTTTTCCGCATGAATCATACTTGACAACAATACTCATGTTTGCGATTTCCGGCATCGCCGAGCGAATTCAAGACTCGTTTACTCCACTTTCTTTGAAAGGCATACCGGATGTCCGCCCACCGATTTTTCCCGCGTCTCGCCGCCTCCCTCGCAACCTTCGGCGCTGCCGTCTCGCCGGCGCTCGCCGATCCGATCACCATCACCGACCAGGGCGGCCGCACCGTCACGCTGCCAAAGGCAGCAGAGCGGATCGCCTCGATCCCGATCCCGATGGCCTCCACCATCATCGCCATCGACGGTGGCACCTCCAAGCTCGTCGGCATGAACCCGACCGCCAAGTCGGCGATCGTCGAAGGGGTGCTGGGCAAGATCTTCCCCGAAGCCAGGGACATTCCCTCCGACATCACCGCGCCGAACTTCATCCCCAACGTCGAGGAACTGGCCGCCACCAATCCGGAACTGGTCATCCAATGGGCCGATTACGGCGCCGACCTCGTCGACCCGATCAGCAATGCCGGGCTGAACGTCGCGCTGATTTCCTACGGCACGGAGGAGAAGACCCGCGCCTACCACGAGATGGTCGCGACCGCGATGGGCAAGCCCGAGCGGGCGGCTGCGATCAACGGCTGGCGTGACACGGTCGCCAAGGAAATGGCAGAAAAGGCCAAGGCCATTCCGGCCGACAAGCGACCGAAGGTGCTCTATCTCGGCCGGGCGCTGGAAAGCCTGACGGCCTCCGGCAACAAGGGCAACTACAATGCCTGGCAGATCGAGCTGGTCGGCGGCGTGAATGCCTCGGACAGCGTCGAGGGCAACGGCACGACGATCAGCCCGGAGCAGATCGCGGAATGGAACCCGGACGTGATCCTCTTGAACAGCTTCGAGGCCAAGCTCGGCATCGACCGGATCTACAATGATCCGATCCTGTCGCTGACCAAGGCCGCACAGGAGAGACGAGTCTACAAGATGCCGCTCGGCGGCTATCGCTGGGACCCGCCGAGCCAGGAAAGCCCGCTCACCTGGATGTGGCTCGCCAACCTGCTGCACCCCGACGTTTTCCAATACGACCTGCGCGCCGAGATGAAGACCGCCTACAAGACGCTCTACAATCATGAACTCGGCGACGCCGACATCGACGGCATCCTGTGGACCGACATGCAGGGCGACCAGACGAACTACGCCCAGTTCAAGGCCAAGTGATGAGCGCGGTTGTGACCGAGCCGGACAGGCGCAGCGTCTCGGTACTGAGGATCGGCGTGTTCGGCGCCCTCCTCATCGCGCTTCTGGCCTCGATGCTGTTTGCCATCGGTGCCGGGCGGTTTTCCGTCAGCGTTCCGCGGATCATCGACATCCTGGTGGCCGGGGCCATGCACCCCGGCCTTGCACCGGCCCAGATGGACGAGCGCATCGTGCTTCTGGTGCGCCTGCCGCGCGTGCTGCTCGCGGCGCTCTCCGGGGCCGCGCTTGCCGTCGGCGGGGCGGCCCTGCAAGGGGTGTTCCGCAATCCGCTGGTCTCGCCGCAGGTGCTCGGCATCAGCCAGGGCGCGGCCTTCGGGGGCGCGATGGCGCTGCTGTTCGGCTATTCCGGCGTGGTGCTGCTGGGGCTTGCATTCGTCTTCGGCCTGTCGGCGCTGATCCTGGTCGGCGCGCTGGCGCGCATCAATGGCCGCACCGAAGTCATCACCGTGATCCTGTCGGGCATGGTGATCGGTGCGCTGTTCGGGGCGTTGGTCTCGATCGTGCAGTTCATCGCCGATCCGAACACCTCGCTTCCCGCCATCGTCTACTGGCTGATGGGCTCCTTTGCCACAGCTACCTGGGGGCGCCTCGGGCTTGCCATTCCGGGCATGGCGATCGGGTTGATCATCGTCTTTGCTTTGCGCTACCGGCTGAACCTTCTGGCGCTCGACGACGCGGAAGCGCGCTCGCTCGGCGTCAATCCCGACCGCGAGCGCTGGTACATCTTCATCGCCATCTCGCTGATGACGGGGACCTCGGTCGCGGTCGCGGGCATCGTCGGGTGGATCGGTCTCGTCGTGCCGCATGCCGCGCGCATTCTGGTCGGCGAGGACCACCGCGCGCTGATCCCCGCCTCGGCGATCATCGGCTCTGCCTATCCCACCTTCATCGACACGCTGTCGCGCACGCTCACCTCGGCTGAAATCCCGCTCGGTGTGCTCACCGCCCTGATCGGCGCGCCGGTCTTTGCGGTGCTCTTGCGCAAGCATTTCAAGGAGGCGAACCGCCCATGATCGG
>Ga0172380_10000797_pt1 | contig 57656 bp, 54 predicted proteins | sample Leawe162metaG_FD_119747 | JGI IMG/M metagenome (GOLD analysis project Ga0172380, IMG submission 119747) | Leachate microbial communities from a municipal landfill in Southern Ontario, Canada - Leachate well 162 metaG | ecosystem: Engineered > Solid waste > Landfill > Unclassified | place... | reverse complement strand
TATTCCTTTTTTGAAAAAAATCAAGGGGCTTGTTATTACTACACATTAAATGGTTGGGCTAAAAACGAAAATTATAAAAATGTCCCAGAGATACGTTTTGAAGAACCCATAAAAGAGATTCCTCAAGATTTAAGCTTTCTCAAATAAAAAATACCCGTAGTGAATATTACGCCATGGCGTACTTTTCACTACAACCTAAACAGTCGTGGTGGTGAAACTGGCAAACACGTACGCTTCAGAAGCGTATGCCGCAAGGCTTGTGGGTTCAAATCCCACCCCCGGCACATAGAGCATTCTAATTAAAAATTAATAAACAGGCTGAAGCATCTCTGTTTTCAGCCAAAAAAAAGAACTTATGAACAAACAAACAAAAGACACGTTAAGAATCATCCCTCTGGGAGGGTGCGAAGAGGTCGGTCGAAACATGACCATTTTTGAGTACGGAAAAGATATTATCCTTATGGATATGGGAATTCAGTTCCCGGAGGAAGATATGCCTGGAATAGACTATATTATTCCAAACACCATATATTTAAGAGGCAAGGAGAAGAACATCCTTGGAGTTGTCTTCTCCCATGGGCACCTGGATCATATCGGGGCAGCCCACATACTTTTAGACAAGCTAGGAAACCCGCCGATTATCGGCAGGCCCCTAACTATCGAGATAATAAAGAGAAGGCAGGAAGAAGCAAGAAGAGGAAGCTCAAAGAAGCTTAAAATAATATACATTAAGGGCATTGAAGACAAGATAAACTTAGGGCCATTCCATATAAGCTTCTTTCAAGTGGACCACGCCATAATGGACTCTGTCGGAACAATTATTCAAACTCCGTCAGCAACAATCATACATCCTGGCGATTGGACCATTGAAAGAAAGCCAATCGGAAGAAAAGAGATAAGATACGACTATCTGTCAAAACTCCCAAGACCAACAATCCTTATGCTTGAAAGTTTGGGCGCAGTAAATAGGGAATTGCCAGTTACCGAAGAGGAAATGTTAAAGAACCTTAACGGACTGATCCTTGGAGCTCAGGGCAGAATTATCATTGCCACTTTCTCTTCGCAGCTGGAAAGAATAAAACAGATAATTGAATATGCCACAAAGATAAATAAAAAGGTTATCTTGGACGGCCATTCGATGAAATTAAACGTTGAAATAGCAAAGGAGCTGGGCTACATGAAGCCGGGCAAGGATGTAATAATCCCCATTGAAAGAATGCACGACTATCCTGAAAACAAGATAGTTGTCATCTGTACCGGAGGACAAGGAGAGGAAATGGCGGTACTGCCAAGAATCGTAACCGGGAACCACAGATTTATTAAGATTAAAAAGACCGACACTGTTGTCTTTTCTTCTTCAATAATTCCAGGCAACGAGAGAACCATTCAGCGATTAAAAGACAACCTCTATCGCCTGTCAGACAATATAGTCCATGGAGAAATAATGGATGTGCATATATCAGGGCACAGCAACATCTTTGATATAGAAAGGATAATAAAAGACGTAAAGCCTGACTACTTTATCCCGGTCTACGCAAACCACTTCATGTTAAAAGAAGCGGCAAAGATTGCGTACAAGGCCGGCATCACAAAAGACAGAGTCTTTATCCCGGACAACGGAACGATACTAGAATACATAGACAACGGCATTAAAGTCCATAAGGAAAAAGTGCCTACAAACTACATCTTTGTCGACGGCCTTGGGGTCGGAGACGTAGGAGAAGTTGTCTTAAGAGACAGACAAATGTTGTCCAACGACGGAATGTTTGTTATTGTAGCAATTGTAGATAGGCAAACCGGAAGAGTTAAGGGATCTCCGGACATTATCTCCCGAGGATTTGTATATCTAAGAGAATCCAAGGACTTGCTGGCCCAAACAAGAAGAAGGGTCATTGAAATAGTAGATAAGGCTGCAGTTGCCGGAGGAGCAATAAATTGGGTCTACATTAAAGACGAAATTAGAAACAAAGTAGGGGATTTCCTACATTCTAAAACCCAGAGAAGACCAATGGTTCTTCCTGTGGTCATAGAGGTATAATCTTAAACAAAAAAAATTATGCGCATTTTATCGGGCATACAACCTACTGGAGAAATCCATCTAGGAAATTATCTAGGTGCTTTAAAACAATGGATTGAGCTTCAAAAGGAAAATGAATGCATATTTTTTGTTGCGGACCTTCATTCTTTGACTGTCCCCTACGATCCTAAAACTCTTCAGGAATCAATCAACGAAAAAGTCATATCATACATCGCAGCGGGCCTGGATCCTGAGAAAAGCACTATCTTTGTCCAATCTCAGATAAAAGAGCACGCAGAGCTTGGATGGATACTAAATACCATCTGCCCCGTCGGGGAGCTGGAAAGAATGACTCAGTACAAAGAAAAGGGAAAGAAGTATAAGGATAACGTAAACGCAGGATTATTGGACTATCCGGTCTTGATGGCTGCTGATATCTTGCTATACAAAGCAGAGGGCGTACCAGTAGGCAAAGACCAAACCCAGCACGTTGAGTTAACTCGCACCCTAGCTAGAAAATTTAACCAGAAGTTTGGGAAAACTTTCATTGAGCCCAAAGACATACTCCCTAAGCTCGGATCAAAGATCATGAGCTTAACGGATCCTAAAAAGAAAATGTCCAAAACCGACACCCCGGCAAGCTACATTTCTTTGTTTGAAGAGCCAGAATCAATCCAGAAGAAAATAATGGCAGCAACAACCGACTCTGGTAAAGGAATAAAGTTTGATCCTATTAAAAAGCCTGGGATATCTAACCTCCTTACAATCTACAGCCTACTGGAAGATAAGCCCATGAAGGACGTCGAGAAGCAATTCCACGACAGAGGCTACGGAGACTTTAAAAAGTCTCTAGCCAAGGTTGTCGTAGACTTTCTTGAGCCATTTAGAAAGAAGAGGAAAGAAATGGCAGCTCGAGATGTATACATAAAAGAAATACTTACCCGCGGCCGAGAAAAGGCTCAAAGAATAGCTCAGACCACGATGCAGGAAGTAAAAGAGAAGATGGGATTAGTGTAATAAAAAAGCCCGCCTCAAGCGGGTTTTTTGTTACAAGCTTGCTATAAGTTCCGTTATCTCTTTTTTCTTTGCCTCCAGGGTATTTTTGTCTGGCGCCTCAATGGTCAATCTTAGGAGCGGCTCTGTATTTGACGGCCTTATATTAAACCACCAAGAGCCGTAGTCTATCGTGATCCCGTCTAAAAACTCCTGCTTTGCGTCAGAGTACTTTTCTTTTATCTTATTTAGCACCAAATCCTTATCCTTAACCTGAAAATTAATCTCGGCTGACTTTTCATAAAGAAGATAATCTTTCACCAGCTCAGAAACCTTTTTTGAAGAAGAAGAAATCACTTTGTTTAAAATAAGAAAAGCTATTAATCCTGAATCGCCGAAGAAGTTCTCCTTAAAACAGAAATGGCCCGATAGCTCTCCTCCCATAAGGCCGTTATTTTTAATTGCTGCCTCCCTGACATTAACAAATCCCACCTGGCTCTTTATTGCTTTCCCTCCTAGTTTTTGGATTATCTCAGGGACTGATTTTGAACAAATAGTATTATATACAATTCCGGCTCCAGGATTCTTCTCTAAAACATATTTTGCCAAAAGCAATATCGTCGCATCGGCTGCGACAAAGTTTCCGGTTTCATCAAGCAAGAAAATCCTGTCGGCATCGCCGTCGAATATGAAGCCAAAATCCGCACCCTCTTTCTTTATTGCTTCGCTTGCTTGCCTTGCCGCGCCCTCTTCCAAAGGATTTGAGGGATGAGCAGGGAAGTTACCGTCGATATTAAAATTTATCGGTGCAATATTTAGAGGAAGCTTTCCTTGGAGCAAAGGCATAATTGTTGCCGCCATTCCGTTGCCGGCATCAATAACAACCTTAAATGGTTTTATGTCTTTATCTGAAAATAAAGATAGGCAATAATCTACGTAATCCTGCCTTAAATCAATGGTCTTTATATCCCCCTCAATAGCTTCTGGAATAAAGTTATCCTCTGAAACCAAAGCATACAGATCCTTTCCGCGAACCATTGAAAAGCCCTTGCCTTCCTTTTTAATAAGTTTAAATCCGTTGTACTCCTTCGGGTTATGGCTTGCAGTAATCATTATCCCTGCGTCATAATCGCCTCCGCCTACGGCAAAGTATAATATCTCGGTCGGTCCCTGGCCAAGGTCATAAACATCGCACCCAGACTGTATTATGCCCTTACACAACGAATCAAATAGGACTTGAGAAGACAGACGCATGTCCCTGCCAACGGCTATGGTCTTAGCTCCAGTGTATTTTACAAACGCGACGCCTATAGCAAAAGCTGCGTCTTCGTTGACTTCGCCAGGGTAGATTCCCCTGACATCGTATGACCTAAAGATTTCTGCTGAAATCATATACAACCATTATATATAATTCGTCCTAGGAAATAAAGCCTAGCGCTTGATTTTTTAAATAAATCCTGTTACAATGGCTAATAAATTAAACACACATAAAAAAATGAAAACTTACGAATTAAGTTACTTTTTACCGTCAGAAACAAAGATGGAGGACGCCCAAGCTTTTAATGCCCAGGTTGTCGCCCAAATTCAAAAGGAAGGAGGCTTAGTTATAAAAGCTGAAAATCCTATTCCAAAGACGTTGGCATACCAGATCAAAGGACAAGGGTCTGCGCTATGGCTTAATGTTGAATTTTCTCTAGAACCAGATAAACTAAACTTAATAGAGGAGAAATTCAAGAAAGATCCTTCTGTTATCCGCTACTTGATTGTTATCAAAAAGCCTAAGAAGCAAATGAGGGAAAGGACAAGAACTCCTAAGGCTGCGCCAGTAGAGGAAGTTAAACAAGAGGTGGCCCCAGAAGCTACCCAGCCAAAAGAAGAGAAAGAGGAGAAAGAAGAAAAAGTTAAAAAAACCGATAAAAAGGTCGAGCTAAAAGACATCGATGAAGAGTTAGAACAAATTCTAAAAGACTAATGAATTTCAATAGAGTTTTTATACTAGGCAATTTAACCCGCCAACCTGAATCTAAAGCCTTGCCATCCGGGCAATCAGTTGTTAATTTCGGAATAGCTACAAACAGATTCTACAAGGATCAAGCTGGAGCAAAGAAGCAAGAAACTGAGTTCCACAACATTGTTGCTTTCGGAAAATTAGCAGAAATATGCTCAAGGTATTTAACCAAAGGATCAATGGCTTTGATTGAAGGGAGAATAAAAACAAGGACTTGGGCAAACCCAGCCGGAGTGAAACAATACAAGACAGAAATCATAGCAGAAAATATCCAGCTGGCTCCAAGGACAATGCAGGCTTCAACTTCAGGGTCAGGATTTTCTCAGCATCAACAACCAGAGCCCGAACAGAAGCAAAATGAAGAAATTCCAGTTATTGAAGAAAGCTATATTCCGCCCGCACAAACCGAGGAACCAAAGGGAGTAGAGTTCGCAGATGACGGCAACGAAGAGATAGATATATCCAAAATACCTTTCTAGTAATAGCGGCGTTACAAAAATTTATATGCTTGCTGATGAGGCAAGCATTTGAATATGGTTTATACGGAAAGGGAAAAACAATATAAGAGAGATTATTACCAAAAGAATAGAGAAAAAATACTGGAGCGAACGCGACTATATAGTAGGGAGTGGTATAAAAATAATAAAATTAGGATAGATAGGAAGCACAAAGAATATGACAGCCTGCACAGAGAGGAAATAGCACAATACCACCGGGAATGGTACAAACGGAAGAAGAAAAAGGTGCTGGAGGCAAGTAAAAAATACTACCAAGAAAATAAGACGAGAGTACAGATCCGCCATCGAAAGTATAATAAAGATAATAAAGAAAAGCTGCAGCAATATAAGGGAGAATGGCAAAAAAAGAAGAGGAAGATTGACCCGAGATATCGTCTTAACGCAAACATGGGAAGAGCGATATGGTACTCTTTGAAAAACAAAAAGAATGGACAAAAGTGGGAATCTCTGGTTAAATACTCACTAGATGACTTAATCAGTCACCTGAGTAAAAAATTTGACGAGAGAATGAGTTGGAATAATTACGGCGAATATTGGGCGGTTGACCATATAAAGCCTCAGAGTTTATTCTTCTTCTCTTCTCACTCCGATGAAGAATTTAAGAATTGCTGGGATATAAACAATCTCCAGCCACTAGAAAAAATAGAGAACATTAAGAAAAGAAATAAATATATAAATTAAAATTATGGTTTGTTATTTTTGTCAGAAAAATGTTAGCGAAGTTGACTTTAAGAATACCGAGGTACTCTCAAGGTTTATTTCCAGCGCTTTCAAAATAAAGAGCAGGAAGAAATCAGGGTTATGCGCAGCTCACCAAAGAGGAGTTGCCAACGCCATTAAGAGAGCCCGTCAGTTAGGATTGTTACCACACACACCTAAATAATAGTCAGATAGTTAACTAAAAACAGCCCCTTGCGGGGCTGTTTTGATTTTAGGCTACAATCTTATCTTCTTTAAGCGCCTGGCTCTTAACTTCTTTCAATAGGGCCTTGTCGTCCTTTAGGGCTTTCTTTGCCGCCTCTATCCCCACTCCTATCTTTCTATCTCCAAAGCTGAAGGTATTTCCAGTCTGCTTAATAACTCCCTTTGCCATAGCGACCCGCAGTACATCCGCGGAAACGGATATTCCTTCGTTATAGTAGATATCAAACTCGGCGATCCTAAAGGGCGCGGCCACCTTGTTTTTAACTATCTTTGCCCTTACGCGGTTTCCGACAATTTCATCCCCGGATTTTATCTGCGCTGTACGGGTTAAGTTAATTCTAACGGAGGCATAAAACTTTAAAGCCAATCCCCCTGGAGTAGTTTCTGGGTTTCCAAAAACCATTCCTATCTTCATTCTTGTTTGGTTTAAGAAAATGACAATGGTTTTAGTTTTAGATACTATACTGGCAAGCTTTCTACAAGCTTGGCTCATAAGCCTTGCTTGAAGCCCCATATGCTGATCTCCTATCTCCCCCTCAATTTCAACCTTAGGAGTTAGGGCAGCAACTGAGTCTATAACAATCACATCAATGTTCTCTGAGCGAACCAAGGCCTCTACGATTTGCAGAGCCTGTTCTCCTGAATCTGGCTGGGAAATTAAAAGATCGTCAACATTCACTCCTATCTTTTTTGCATAATCCGGGTCCATGGCGTGCTCTGCATCAACGAAAGCGCAGACTCCGCCCTTCTTTTGAGCTTCAGCTATAATATGCAAAGACAACGTTGTTTTACCTGAGCTTTCTGGGCCGAATATTTCTATCACTCTTCCGCGAGGAACTCCTCCGACTCCCAGAGCCTGGTCCATGGCTATCGAGCCCGTCGGGATAGCGTCTACATCAACAGACCTTATTTCCTTTAAGGTCATTATTGTTCCCTCGCCGAAACGCTCCGTGATCGAATCTAGAGCTTCTTGCAATCCGCGCCTTTCCGGCTTTTTAATATCTTTTTCTTTTTTTACCATAATTTTTGTTTACCTTGTTTTAAGACAAAATTAAACCTTTTCCCAACCATCGCCCTCTCCCTCATCTGACTCATCAGTTCCTGGCATATCTAAATCCGGCATTGTTCCCTCTGCGGGAGCCTCTGCTTGAATCCCGAATTTATCTCCAAAGACCTCTCGGGGCTTAGCTCCATCAGCCGGCCCGACGACTCCTCTTTCCTCCAACATATCAATGAGCCTGGCTGCTCTTGAGTAGCCGACTTTTAATCTTCTTTGCAGGAAGGAGGCAGAAGCTTTCTTGGTTTCTAGAATTATTCTCTTACTTTCTTCAAATAAGGAATCGTTTGAGTCTGAATCAAATGAAACTTCCCCGCCTCTTTCTTCGCTGGCTTCCAACTGATCCTGCAGGCTGCGAGAAAGCACAGCTGCCTCAGAGTTATCAATTTTGCCGTTCTGCTTGCCGATAAACTCGGCCACCTTTCGTACGTCGTCTTCAGAAACATACGGGCCTTGGATTCTTCGAGGCCTTATGGATTTAGCGGAGATAAACAACATATCTCCCATACCTAGCAATTTTTCCGCTCCTGCAGCGTCCAGGACCGTCCTAGAATCGACTTGCGAAGCAACTTGGAAGGTTATCCTGGAAGTAATATTTGCTTTGATTAAACCTGTGATAACTTCGACTGACGGTCTTTGCGTAGCAAGTACCAAGTGGATACCTGTGGCTCTGGCCATTTGAGCCAGCCTTACAATTCCTGCTTCAATCTCTCTTCCTTTGGCAGCCATCAAGTCTGCCAGCTCATCGACAATCAAAACAATGAGCGGCAAGGTTCTTCCTGCAGCAATCACGCCCTTATTCTTGTTATATGTATCTAAATTCCTAGTAGGAATTTCTGAGAATACCTCAAATCTTCTTTGCATTTCCTTAACCAACCAATTTAAAGCGTTTACTGTTTTGTTTGCGTCATAGATAACTGGGCACAGAAGATGAGGCAAGTGGTTATAGTGTTGGAATTCAACTCTCTTTGGGTCAACCATGATAAGCTTCATCTTCTGAGGAGAATTTCTGTAAAGCAAACTTAATATCAAGCTGTTTAAAAAGATGGTCTTTCCTGTGCCAGTAGAGCCTGCGACCAAAAGATGGGGCATTTCTGCAATATCTGCGTAAGTTGGTCCTCCGGAAACATTCCTTCCAAGGACAAACAGTAAAGAAGCGGGGGAGTTCTGGAATCCAGAATCCGCAACAAGATTTCTTAATGCGACAGTGCTTCTGGTCTTATTAGGTATTTCAATGCCGACTAGGGATTTCCCTGGAATTGGAGCTTCTATTCTGATTGGATGTGCAGCCAGCGCCAAAGAAAGATTATTGCTTAGGGTTGTAATCTTAGAAAGCTTCACGCCCTCAGCGGGCTTAAAGGCATACTGAGTGACAGTAGGCCCGACATTGGCTTCAACCATCTCTACCGGGATCCCGAAGTTCTCCAAGGTCTTTTGAATGATTATTGAATTTTGTTTTATATTTCCGCTTGTTGGCGTGGTTTCATTATTGGTTAATAAATCAACTGGCGGCAAGACAAAGTCGTCCTTAAGAGGCCTCTTATTCTCTACTTTTTCAGGCTCACTCTTATTATTCTTAAACAACGATACCCTTGGCTGAGCCTCTCTATTTACTTCGTTCTTTGTTTCTGGCTCTTTTATCTTCAAGACAGTCGGTTTTTCCGGCATTAATTTAGAAAACAGCGAAGGCTTCTTCTCTGCGCCCTCTTCCTGCACCGGCCTTAAATGCCACAGCGACTGAGAGAAGATCAGGAGCCCCACGATGATTATTGCCCCGAATATTATATTCGCAACAAGAATCCCAAATGAACCTACGACTAATTGCGCCATTAAATATCCTAGCCACCCTCCGTCTTTTTGTGTTAGATCCTGCGCTCCTAAGATTCCGGCTAATCCGAATATTAAGATGAAGATTCCTAAAAACACGGGCAAGAACTTACTCTTGTTTTTTGGCTGCATAAACATCAGGCCTGCCAAAAGAAAGAGCACGGGTATGGTAAATACGGTCTGGCCGATTAAAAACCTTGTTCCTCCCAAAAACATGGCCCCTCCTTTCCCTGCTTTCTCCCAGAAACTCAAAGAGACAATTACTGCAATTAAAAACATTACGGTGGCTTTTATCCACCTTTTGGTTCGCAAGTGTAATAAGGGAGGTTTTGTTTTGTCGTCTTTACGCTTCCCGTTCTGAGGCTTTTTGCCGTTATTATTCTTAATTTTTTGTTCTTGTTCTTTTGCCATTTTAAGATAAGGCTACCTGAATTTATTATAATTATACCACTATTTTTGATTTAAAGTAACGGCGCAAAATGCGCAGTTTACCCTCTCAATACTTCCCTATATGCATCAAGGGCTTTGGTTAATTGGGAGTGCAGGGGCGATGGGAAATTGTCTATTTTAAACCACCCGATTTGGTCAAACTTATTGGGTTCTCCATTTGCTGCCTTGCTTCGATCAACTCTTACCTTAAAATCTAAAGCTATCCAATGCGTCTGCTTATCATTGATTACTCGATGAACGTCCCGATATCCTAAAAACTTGTAGTCCAAAACATCAGTACAATACTCCTCCTTTATTTCTTTTCGCAGGGTATTTTCTACTGTATCTTTAAACTCTAAGCCTCCGCCGCCGCAATCCCAATTACCGTGCTCGTCGCGGCAATTAATACTTCGCTTATTTAACAGAAAATTTCCTTCCCCATCGTGGCAGAAATATATAATTGAGACGCCTGTGAAATCCTCCCCTTTTTTCATATACATCATAGTATCAAAAAACCACCTCGATGAAAAGGTGGTTTTTTGTAGACTATTTCTTGATAAATCCTGTTCCTACCGGAATGAGTTTTCCGATAATGACGTTTTCTTTTAAGCCTCTCAACTTATCTTCCTTGCCTTCTAGCGCTGCTTTAATCAATATGCGAGAAGTCTGTTGGAAGGAAGCGGCTGATAGGAAGCTGTCCGATGCAAGGGCCACTTCCGAGATGCCAAGCAATATCTGCTGTCCTACCGGAAGCTTCTTTCCGTGCTTCTTTAAGGAGTCACACTCTTCTGCAAAGTTTGCACCGTCGGCAATTTCTCCCTTTATCCAGGAACTGTCTCCTTCTTCTCTGATCTTCATTCGAGAAAACATCTTCTGGATGATAATCTCAATGTGTTTGTCATTGATATCGACACCTTGAGAAGAATAAATCCTCTGAATTTCTTTTAATATATATTTTTGAGTCTCTTCTGCTCCGGCTACCTTGTAAAGCTTCTTTAGATCCAAGCTTCCTCCGCACAGAGGCTGGCTTTCTTTTACCGTGTCCCCTGTCTTTACCAATATTCCAACTCTTCCAGGAATCTTATATTCCAAGACATCCTTCTTCTTATCTAAAGACTCTATCTTAATAACCTTTGCTTCTTCATCTATTTTTATAACCTTACCTTCGGCAATAGCCATTACAGCCTCTCCTTTTGGAGCTCTGCACTCAAATATTTCTTCAACACGAGGCAAACCTTGCGTGATGTCTCCTGCTCCCGCAACACCTCCTAAATGATGTGTTCTTAGCGTAAGCTGCGTACCTGGTTCACCGATTGCTTGAGCTGCAACGACTCCGACTGACTCTCCCAAGGCTATCTGTTTGTTTCTTCCAAGGTCCCAACCGTAACATTTCTGACAGATTCCTCTTAGGGTTTTACAAGACAATGGAGTTCTTAATTGCACTGCTGGGATTTTTGCCTTATCAATAATGTCTGCGGCTTTCCAGTCGATGATCTCTCCTTTCTTTACTATCACTTCATTGCCCTTCTTTACGTCATCGGCGCAAGTGCGGCCGACGATCTTAAAGATAAAGTTTTGTTCAATGACTTCGGCATCCTTTCTTAAAATTTCAACTCCCTTCTTGTCTCCGCAGTCTTCCTCAGAAACGATTACATCGTGAGCCACATCAACAAGACGTCTTGTTAAGTATCCTGCTGAGGATGTTCTTAAGGCCGTATCTGCTGTACCCTTTCTTGCACCGTGAGTTGAGATAAAGTATTCAAGAACGTTAAATCCTTCTGCAAAGGAAGATTTAACTGGCAACTCGATAATGTCTCCGGAAGGATTATTCACCAAGCCTTTCATGCCTGCCATCTGTACTGGCTGAGCCCAAGTACCTCTAGCTCCAGCGGATATGATTGAAAACACTGAGCCATCCTTTGGAAGCATTTCTTTAAGTAAAACTTCCAGCTTTGATTTGACGGCCTGCCAGATAAGAACGATCTGAGTTGTCTTTTCTTCTTTTGATAAAAGACCCTTCTTGTAATAGCTATTTATCTTTTCTACCTCTTCTTCTGCTGTTTTGATCAACTCAGCTTTCTGCGGAGGAATCTGTAAGTCATCCATTCCCCAAGAGAAAGAGGCCAGGGTTGAGTACTCAAACCCAAGATTCTTAATCTTGTCTAAGATATTAACTGCTTCTTCGTTGGCGTATCTTCCAATAAAGTCTCTTACCAAAACCTTAAGACCCTTAGCATCAGTTAGTTTATTGACGAAAGGATAATCCATTGGCAGAACCATATTAAAGATTAGCCTGCCGACGCTGGTTGATATTAGTTCGTGATTATCTGATTTTGGATTTGGGATTATTATCTCTTCCTGTGTTTTTATAACATCAGCATCAAAAGCTGTTGTAGCTTCTGAAATGCTTGAGAAGATCCTTACTCCTTCTTTTCTGTCAGTGACTGGGCTTGGTTCCTTCTCCATGCGAGTTAGGTAGTAGCATCCCAAGGCAATATCTCTGAACGGCCCCATTACTGGCAAGCCATTGGCAGGCCTTAAAAGATTCAATTGAGATAACATAATCTCTCTTGCTTCTTTTTGAGCCTCCTCTGATAGAGGAAGATAAACTGCCATCTGGTCTCCGTCAAAGTCAGCATTGAAAGCCTCGCAAACCAGAGGATTGATTCTTAAAGTTTCTCCTTCAATTAATACCGGGTAAAAAGCCTGAATACCAAGCCTATGCAAAGTTGGAGCTCTGTTTAATAATACCAGCTTGTTTTGAACAACCTCTTCAAGGATTGCCCAAACCTCTGGGGTCTTGTCTTCAATCAATCTTGTTGCTCCCCTAATGTTGTAAGCTAATTCCTTGTCTAGGATTCTCTTGATGACAAAAGGCTTGAAAATCTCCAAAGCCATATTCTTTGGAATACCGCATTGATAGAATTTCAAATCTGGACCAACGGCAATAACTGATCTTCCGGAGTAGTCCACACGTTTTCCAAGAAGATTCTGTCTGAATCTTCCCTGCTTTCCAGCGAGCATCGCGGCGAGTGACTTAAGGAGTCTTTTCCCTCCTGTTGTTGCAGTGGTAGTGACGCCTTTTCTCATTTCATTATCAATCAAAGCATCGACTGCTTCTTGCAACATTCTTTTTTCGTTTCTGACGATAACTGCTGGAGCAGATATTTCTAATAGATATTTTAGACGATTGTTTCTGTTTATTACTCTCCTATAAAGATCATTTAGGTCAGAAGACGCATATCTTCCTCCATCCAATTGAACCATTGGCCTTAGGTCAGGTGGCAAAACAGGCAGAACTGTTAAAAACATCCATTCTGGTCTGATATTTGCTTTAACCATTCCTTGGAAAAGCTTCAATCTCCTTAAAACTCTCTTTCTGTTTATTGGAAGAGTTGTTTTGCTTTCCTTTACCAATTCCTCTAAGGTTTTCTTTAAATCTACTTTTTGGAAGATGGCGCTGATAACCTCAGCTCCTGTTCCTGCTTCAAAAACTTCTCCGTACTTTAAAGATAAAGCATGGTAGACTGCTTCAGAAAGAATTCGTAATGACTTTATTTCCATTACCTCTTCCTTAGCCTTGTCTCTTGCCTGCTTTAGCTCCTGTTTTACGGCAGCGGTTTCTTTCTTAATCTTTCTGTTGTATTCCTGCTCTATATCCTCCAAAACCTTTTTCTTTGCATCTTCGTTTACAGATGTAATTATATATGAGGAGAAGTAGATAACCTTTTCTATTTGTTGAGAGGATTTATCCAAAACTAGCCCCATTCTTGATGGAACTCCTCTTAAGAACCAGATGTGAGATACCGGAGCGGCCAGCTTAATGTGAGCCATTCTCTCTCTTCTTACCTGAGCTTTTGTGACCTCAACTCCGCATCTGTCGCAAACAACTCCTTTATACCTGATCCTCTTATATTTTCCGCAAGCGCATTCGTAATCTTTCTCTGGACCGAAAATCTGTTCGGCAAAAAGACCATCCTTCTCAGGCTTTTGAGTCCTGTAATTTATGGTTTCTGGCCTTGTGACCTCTCCATGGCTCCAAGATAAGATTTCTTCTGGAGAAGCAATCTTTATTCTTATTGCCTCTAGATCTAGTACGCGCATAGGATTTTATTAATAGTTAGGTTATTTTGACTTCTCTTCTTTTCTTAATTTTTCTCTAACTTCAACGCTCAACCCCATTGATTTTAATTCAGCCAACAAAAGATTAAACGACGCAGGAATATTTGGGTTCCTGATCGGCTCTCCCTTTAATATTGACTCGTAGGTTGTAGCTCTTCCTGTTACGTCGTCGGACTTAATCGTCAACATTTCCTGCAAAGTATGGGCTGCTCCGTAGCCTTCCAATGCCCAGACTTCCATTTCTCCAAATCTTTGTCCGCCAAATTGAGCTTTTCCTCCTAGTGGCTGTTGAGTGATTAAGGAATAAGGACCGATTGATCGGGCATGGATCTTGTCGTCTACCATGTGGATCAATTTCATAACATACATATATCCTACTGTAATCGGGCTTCTGAACGGCTTGCCGGTCTTTCCATCGTATAGTGTTGTCTGGCCGGATGAGGGGAGGTGAGCTTTTTCCAGCTCCTCCTTAATGTCGTCCTCATCGGCGCCAAGCAAGGCGGGCGATATGGCCAAATAGTTTAATTTATGCGCTGCCCAGCCAAGATGGGTTTCAAGAATCTGCCCGAGGTTCATTCTGGATGGAACGGACAAAGGACTGATAATAATATCAATTGGAGTCCCGTCTGCTAAAAATGGCATCTCTTCTGGAGGAAGAACTCTTGAAACTACTCCTTTGTTTCCGTGTCGTCCTACCAATTTGTCTCCAACCTTGACCTTTCTTGTTTCGGCAACTTCAACTTGAATCCTCTTAATGACTCCTGGCTCCAATTTATGGCCCAAGTCTCTTGAGAAAATCTTAACATTGATTACTTTTCCTTTCTTTCCGTGCTCAAGTCTTAGCGAAGCATCTTTGACGTCTTTTGCCTTTTCTCCAAAGATTGCCCTTAATAGTCTTTCTTCTGGGGTAAGTTCAGCTTCACCTTTAGGTGAAATCTTTCCAACCATAATATCGTTTGGTCCGACTTCAGCTCCAACTCTAATAATTCCTTCCTCGTCCAAATCCTTTAGTCTCTCTTCTCCGACGTTTGGAATATCGCAAGTTGTAACTTCAGGCCCCAGCTTTGTTTCTCTAACATCGCAGGTAAACTCCTCGACGTGAATCGATGTAAAGAAATCTTCCTTAACTAATCTGTTTGATATTGTAATAGAGTCTTCAAAGCCTCCTCCCCTTAAACACATAAAGGCGATTAAAACATTTCTTCCCAAAGCCAATCTTCCATCTGAAATGGATGCTCCGTCTGACAAAACGTCACCCTTTTTAAACTCATCTCCCTTCTGGACTGCTGGCTTTTGATGGAAGCAAGTATATTGATTTGTCCTTACGAAAGTTTGAAGATCGTATCTTTCCTCCTTTTTCTTTCCTGCGACCTCAACCTCTACTGTAATGTGGTCTGCATCAGCTTCCTTAACTTTTCCAGGCCCGGCAGCGACAATTGCTTGTCCGGAATCTCGAGCAACGTTTCTTTCAACTCCTGTTCCTACTAAAGGAGGCTCGGGGAAAAGTAACGGCACTGCTTGACGTTGCATGTTTGAACCCATCAGGGCTCTTGAAGCATCATCGTTCTGCAAGAACGGAATTAGGGAAGTAGCAACGCTGATGAATTGTTTTGAAGAAACGTCAACGTAGTCAATTTTTGAAATCTCGACTTCAGCCGGCTCTCCCTTAACTCTTGCCTCAACTTTGTTTGGCATGATCTCAGGGAGAATCTTATTATTCTCGTCTAGCGGCACTGAGGCTGGAGCGATGCTGTATCTTTCTTCTTCTTGCGCTGTAAGATAGTTTATCTCGTCGGTAATTTTACCGTTAACTACTTTAAAATATGGTGTCTCAATAAATCCATAAGGATTGACCTTGGCAAAAGAAGCCAAGTGTCCGACCAAACCTACGTTTGGTCCTTCTGGCGTTTGTATAGGACAAATTCTTCCATAGTGTGATGGTTGCACGTCTCTGACTTCAAATCCCGCTCTTTCTCTTGTTAGTCCTCCAGGACCCGTAGTTGTCAGCCTTCTCTTGTGCTCCAATTCTGCTAATGGATTTTCGTTATCCATAAATTGGGAGAATTGAGAGGAGGTATAGAACTCCTTGATAACCGCCATGAATGGTCGTGGGTTGATAATCTGGTTTGGAGTAATTGTGGAAGGATCCAATGTGGACATCTTGTCCTTAATAATCCTTTCCATTCTCATTAAGCCCACTCTTAGCCTATTTTGCATAAGCTCGGCCATTGTTCTTACTCTTCTATTTCCCAAGTGGTCTACTTGGTCGGCTTTTGCATCAGGATTATTATTTAATCTGATTATCTCCTTTATAACTTCTGTAAGATCGCCAATGCTTAAAACTCTTTCTTCTTTTGAAATTTCTTTGTTTTTCTTCTCAGGAGCTATGTCAGGAAGCCTCTGCCAGGTCTTCCATCGTCCTACTTTAGACAAATCGTACCTATCAAAGTTAAAGAACATATTGAAGATCAAATCCTGAGCTGTGTCTGGAGTTACCAAATCTCCGGGTCGCAACCTTCTATATATCTCGACTAATGCTTCTTTCTGGTCAACGCAAGTTTCTCTCTTTAGGGTTTCTTTAATAAACTTGATTTCTCCTGTGTCCACCTTTTCAAATGCCTTTGTTATCTTATCAACATTTTCCAAACCAAGGGCCATCAGCAATGTTGTTGCCGGCACCTTTCTCTTTCTATTAATCTTGACTCCAATAAATCCTGACTCTTCTGTTTCAAATTCCAGCCATGCTCCTCGGTTAGGAATAATTTTGGCGCCAAAATGATTTCTTCCTCTTATTAACTTTGAAGTAAAGAAAGCGCCGGGAGAACGGATAAGCTGAGAAACAACCACTCTTTCAACTCCGTTTAATATAAAAGTGCCCCTCTCTGTCATTAGGGGAAAATCGGCAAGAAATACTTCTTGCTCCTTTATTTCTTTTGTCTTTAAGTTAACTAACTTGACCTTAGCTCTTAGCGGAGCTTCCAAGGAGTCGTTATTCTTTTTAGCCTCCAAGCCATTCTCGTAGTTTGGCTTATCAAGTTTGTAGTCTTTAAACCAGAGCTGGAATTCTTTTCCAGTATAATCTGTTATTGGAGAGATCTCATCGAACAATTCTTTTACTCTTACTTCCCAGAAATCATCCCAGGCTTGCTGCTGCAAGTTTAGTAAGTTTGGAAGATGAAAAGATATCTTCGACTTGGAGAAATTTTTGATTTTGATAGAATCTTCTGCCATAAAAACCGCAAAAACCCTAAGCGCTTAGGGTGGCTCCTGACCTTGCTTAAATTCCTTTTACAAATCCTAGAAAAGAGAAGCGGTTACGAGAAAGCAGGATCAGGTGTTAAGATTTAGTACTAAAAAAAATAAGGCACCTTTTTTTGTATCTGTTCTAATTATATTTATTTTCAGGATATTGTCAATAGTATATTGCTAGATCTTCGATTTTATGCTTTGTAAAAGCCCTAATCCTATAAAGTCCCCCACTAGCCCCGAGCCTCCATAGCTGATAAACGGAAGATATATTCCGATGACCGGGAGCAATCCCAAATTCATCCCGACATTAATTACAAAATGCGCGATTAAAATAACTGCGAACCCAGATGCAAAGATTCTGGGGAAGTTAGATTGCGAGTCCACCGCTATCTTTATTATCCGCCACACGAGCATGATGTATGCAAAAAATATTACCATAATTCCCACGAGACCAAACTCCTCGGCCAGGGCAGCGAAGATGAAATCGGTATGCGGCTCTGGCAAGAATCCATACTGAAGCTGCGAGCCCTTCATAAATCCCTTGCCCCAGATCTCACCTGAGCCTATCGCAATCTTTGCTTGGTTTTGAGACCAAGAAGAGCCAAGCGGATCTTTGGGGAAAAGAAAGCTTGTAATTCTGTCCTTCTGATAATCTTTTATTAAAAACTGCCAAAAAATACCAAGCAAAAGCAGCGCGCACAAAGACAAAACCACAAAATGCTTAATCTTAATTCCAGAGATAAGAAGTATCGATAACCAGACAATGATTAATATAATAACTGCTCCCATATCCGGCTGGAAGAATATTAATAAAGCCGGGAGCAAGACGTATATCCCAGAAAAGATGATGTGTCGGAAGCTGTACATCTCAACGTGCCTCATTGAAAAATACTTTGCAAGAAGCACCAAGAGTATTATCTTAACGGGCTCAATAGGATCAAACGATAAAATTCCCAGCTTGTACCACCCCCTCTTTCCTCTTATCTCCGGCGCCAGGAAGAAAACTCCGATCAGCATCAAAAGGCACAAAAAGTAAAACACCAAGATAAGATAGGAATTGTTTCTTAGTGTTCGATAATCAAAGAAGCTTATCAGAAACATTAAAAATACGCTTATCACAAAAAAGATAAGCTGCTTCTTGAAATTAAGAAAATCTCCTTTCCTCAGGGAAGCGCTGAAAATGGCAAGCAAGCCAAAAACAACCAGCATAACAGCTGATCCTATAATCACCCAATCCAGTTTTCTAAAATGGGCCTTCACGGGCCTTAAAGATAAAGTATCTAGCGACACTGTTTTTGATTAAATTAATTTATTTAATCAGGCCAAGGAATTCCTCTTCCCCTATTACTTTAACTCCCAGCTTCTGGGCTCTTTGCATTTTTGATCCGGGCTTCTCTCCCACAACCACAAAGCTGGTGCTCCCTGAGACGGACTCCGAAGCCTCGCCTCCGAGCTTTGCGACTTCTTCCTTTGCCTGTTCTCTAGACATTGTATCCAATTCTCCGGTAAATACAAATGTTTTTCCCTTGAGCTTCTGATTCTTAAGTTTCGGCTTTTCGTAAAATACTTTGATCCCCGCCTTCTTGAGCTTAGCTAAAAGCTTTTTATTCTTTTCTTCAGAGAACCAATCGGCGATTGATTTTGAAACAATGGGCCCTATATCCTTTATATTCTCCAAATCCCTAAAATCTGCTTTTTCTAGATTATCTATACTCTCAAACTTATTTGCCAGGTCCCTGGCAGTTTCCTCCCCGACGTTCCGGATACCTAGGGCATATATAAATCTTTGCAGACTGACTTCTTTCTTGCCTTGGATTGCGGCTATTAAATTCTGGGCTGACTTTTCGGCAAACCTTTCGAGTTGCACAACGTCGCCTTCTTTTAAGTTAAACAAATCCGCAGGATCCTGGATAAGCCCTTCCTCCAACAATTTATCGATGATTTTTGGCCCTATTCCTCGCATATCAAATGCAGTCCGAGATGCAAAGTGGTGCATTGATTTTCTCTGCCTTGCAAAACATTTTGGGTTAGGACAGCGAAGCAACGCTTCGGTTTCAGATTTTTCAAGTTTAGCGCCGCAAGACGGACAGACTTTGGGCATTTTAAAATCCCGCTCTTTTCCCGTCCTTAGCTCAACAAGGACCTTGATGATATCGGGAATTACGTCTCCAGCTCGCCCGACTATTACAGTATCTCCGATCTTTAGTCCCAGCCGCTTAATTTCATCTTCATTATGCAAGGTTGCTCTTGTTATTGTAGTTCCCCCTATATTTACCGGCTCAAGATGCGCCACCGGAGTTATGGCTCCAGTCCTGCCAACCTGCACAACAATATCTTGCACCCTAGTTGTCGCCTGCCTTAATGGAAATTTGTAAGCAATAGCTCCTCGCGGAGTTTTTCCAACCACACCGAGCCTATTGAAAGTACTTACGCTGTTTATGATTACGACAACGCCGTCGATCTCATAAGGAAGTTTTTCTCGGTTGAACTGGCAAGCTTTATGAAACTCGAAAACTGCCTCAAGGTCTTTGCAGTATTTATTATGAGTATTTATTTTAAATCCTAGCGCTTTTAGTATCTTGTGCTTCTGCTCGTGCGTAGTCTGGCCAAAATCAGTAAGCAATTCATATGCATTGGAATCTAAGTGCCTTGAAGCCGTGACCCTGGGGTCTAGCTGCCTTATCGATCCTGCGGCCACATTTCTTGGATTTGCATACAGAGGAAGCCCTTTCTTTGCCTGAATCTTATTTATATTCTCAAACTCTTTTTTAGTTAAAAACACTTCTCCTCTAACGACCACTTCTTTTAGATCACTTCTTTTAATGTTTTTTGCAATTTCCCCCATCCCTTCTTTTTCTAAATCCGCAGAGATCTCGTCGACGCTCCTTAGTTGAAGGGGAATCGCTTCTACTGTTTTTAAATTTTGAGTAACGTCTTCACCGATGCTGCCGTCTCCGCGGGTGGCTGCGACGGTAAGTAGCCCGTCTTTGTATATTAGCTCCATCGCCAATCCGTCCAGCTTTAACTCAGAATAAAAATCTAGGCTCGCTTTTTCTTTATCGGTTAGAAGCTTTGAGACTCTTTCCAACCAATCCGTCATGTCCTCCTGAGAAAAGCTGTCATTTAAAGAAAGCATCCGTTCTGGATGCTTAATTTTCTTAAACTCTTTTAGGGGCTTGCCCCCTATTCTTTGAGTCGGAGAATCAGAAGTAATTAATTCAGGATATTGCTGCTCAAGATCAAACAGCTCCTTTTTTAGCGAATCCAAGGCTTCATCTGGAATTTCCTGTTTATCTAAAACGTGATAAAGATATCTGTGATAATTAATCAGCTCCCTGAGCTTTTTGACTCTTTGCCTTGCCTCTTCTTTTGTCATATCTGCATTATATAACTATTTTGTTTGCACTCCAGCCTGCATCAAAAGCATTGCAAATGCTTTTAAAACGCTCCCCGTATTTAAATCCAGGACAGTGATCATCCCGTAGTTCCCTTCTTGATTCATCAGGTCAACCCTCATATACCTTCCATCTTCAAGCTCCAGGTCTTGATAGACCTCCTTAAAGTTCTGCCCGGCTTGCCCGGAGGCAATACTGTCTTTAGTCAACGCAACTGCGCTCGTTATCTTAAAATCTTTGTATTTATTGATATATCCTGCGCTGTCCGGATTTGTTCTAAGCAAGCTCACAATCTGCTCATTTGTGATTTTAGATATATCGATCGGCCCTATTGCCGTGGGATTAGCGGAATCTTTGTCGGCAACAATCTTGCCGGACCGGCCATCAATCACCAAAAAAGCCACGGCAGCAATCGCAACGACAAAAAGAGCTAAAATTGTAATTATGCTTTTTTTATTCATGTAAGATGATATTACGGGGTGGTAAAGGTGAATGGGAAATTATATGTTCCAGTGCTGACATTGCAAGGACAAACATAACTCCAGCTTCCATCTCCCGACGAACACAATTGCCCAGCATATCCACTGCTATTATTGCCACACATAGTATCGTAGCGACGCCCATTTAGGTTTTGCCCATCCCAACATGCACCACAGGTGCCAAATAATGCACTTGCCGCTGCGCAACCTTGGTCGTATTGAGAATTGCAGTAAAGGCCATCATTTAGAGCCGTAGTGCCGTTATCTTGGCAAATTTGATTACAGCTTTCGCCAAGTCCCGTTCCCCCGTTTTGATAGCCTCTGTACCAGCAATAATATGGATTATTGATGCCTGTATTTTTGTGCCAGAAGCCGAAACACAGCGGAGCGATTATTTTAAGAGTATACTGTTGCCCGTTTGTAAGGTTCACTAGGTTTGACCAAATTTGCTTCCCTGAAACCCCCGTAGGGAGCGCCGGAAAAAGCTTGGTATTGCCCGTACCGTCTGCGCAAGTCGGATCTACTGTTGTCACGGCGTTTAAGGAAGTACTGCCCTCCATTACATCCATTGTTGTCGAGGCGACTAAACAAAAATCCGTATTAGTAGATACTCTTTTTGCGCTATCGACTTGTATACCAACGTACGTCCAGGTCGCATCAGCTCTCGCAGTTGGATATATTGCCAAGATGCCGACTATACCGATTAGCGCGAGGGTTCTTATTATTTTTTTCATAAATTTTAAGTTGGAATAATTACAGTTTTAACAATATTTTATTTGGGCACAACGCCTCCAAGGTAAATGGCCAAACGCTCAGTCGTAGCCAGCATCTTTTCGTCTTTCGGCAGTATCTTCCCCTGCATTTGAACTTGTTGGCCATCTGTAAACCCGTTCCTTTCGTAAGTTGCTCTATTTAAAGTAGGCCATAATAAATATATTTTCCCTGCAGCTGTTTTTATTGTCGGAAAGGTTCCAGATAGAATAAGGGTGCCAGAAACAGTATCGGGATAATTTGCTGCTAAATACTTGTCTAATTGTGCCTTCTTCTCCGCATCACTTATTGGAGGGGGCTGATTGCCGATGGTATCTGGCGGAGTCACTATTGGCTGCGATTGAGTATACGCATAATAACCTCCCGCCCCAACCACGCCGCCAACTATGAAGGCCGCCAGGATCGCTGTTATCAGAATGCTTTTGGACATATTTTTTTAAATAATTTATTACTACTTTTCTCTATTCTACTAAATTTTAAAACATTTTGCATTCTTTTACTGCCCCGCCGTAAACGGGAAAGTAAAGTCCGTGTACGTTACGGGGCTATTGCACGCACAGACATTCCGAAGGCCATCCCCTCCTCCCAAATCAAAGGCAGTATAGCATGTGCTGCCATAGATCGCGGGATCAAAGAGAATTACGCAGCTGTCCCCAAAGCCAGAAAAATGCCAGAAGCCGTTTACACCATCGAACATGCTCTCAGAACAGAAGGAGCAATCTATGCCAAAAATATTTTTTGAGGCATTGCAATCTGTATCTATTTCCTCGCAATTGGCGGTTTTATTCCCTCCCTTGTCAGAACATACAGTAAGGCATGTTTGGCCAATCTCTCCGCCGAACCAGCAGTTCCCACTAGCATCGGCGTAGCCAGCGCAGGACGAGGTTGCTAGCTTTACGCTGTATTGCGTTCCACCGGTAAGGGTGACTAAATCGGAAACAATCAAATCGTTTGCGCAAGTTTCGGACGCCACTATTTTACTGGTTAAGGTTGTGGAGCCATCCATAACAGACATCGTTAAGGATGGGAGGCAATACGGCAATCCCCCGTCCGATGAGCTAATGACTTCCAGAGTAACATATGTCGGTATCGTGCTGCTCGGAGCCGGCGCAGGATTCTCGGTGATTGTCCCACATATCGTTCTTGTATCTTGAGTATTGCATACCGGCGTAGGCCCGGCAACTGGGCTAGGGAGAGCTAAACAAACAACCGCGTCATTGTTTTCAACACAATTTTGAGCAGTGCTTAGTTGGGGGCTTGGGGCACTAGTGCAAAAGACCGTTCCCTGATTTGCCACGCAGTTATTCATCGCCGGTATATCTGGACTCGGAATAGTACCGCAAAGAACTACGTCGTGATCGGATAAGCAAGTTTCAGAACCAATGATGGCGGGCGCAGGGAGAGTCGTGCAAAGAAGCACCCCATTATCTATGGCGCAATTGCTTATAGCGGTGATATTTTTCACTGTCGAGGCGCAAACATAGGTATCGCCAGAGGCAGGACAAATATTTCCCTGATCAAGCAGCCCTATATTGGCAATGTATGTTTCATTGCCAAAGACATCATCTGCGAAAATATCAATAATAAATGTTCCCGTCCCATAGCTTGCGGACAGAACAAAAGACCCATATACGTCGTCGCCCGAGGCGCCATCTTGGCAGGTTCCGTTATCACACATAACTATTCTTTCCACCTCGGCGCCAAAAGCGTCCTTTATTATTATCGTGGCTAAAGCTATACCGGAGACGTCGGTGATTGTTGCGTTCACGACGCTAAAATTCCCGTTAGTGAAAACATTTATATCCGTAATGCTCGGGCCCGCATCTCCCCCGACTTCGAAACTTGGCCCTATTCCTCCCAATCCAAAAACTAAGGCTGGTAATATCAGTCCCGCAAGAAGCACCACAATAATTGATAAATACTTATTCATCTTTAAATATTATTTGACTGTGAACAATTTCCTAGCGAGTCGCACGCAGACAAATCAACGTAATAGACTCCCACTGGTCCTGTCCATGATCCCCTATACGTATCGCCCGATATGTTTTCAAGAACCAATGACGCAAGGTCGTTGTCATCCGGACTCTGGACTCTGGCGATAAGAGTATTTGGATTTAAACCGTTTACATCTATAATATCTGCGATTATATCAACCTCTACCCCTTCCGCCACAGATCTTGGCACAGCACTGGCGTTTGTGATGGTAGGGCCGGGGTTTATCACAACTCCACTCCCTATTGAACCGCTAAGCTCGATCGCGCGGGTTACGCCAAGATAGGATCCGTACGACTGAATAACATCTCCACCGACTGCAACTGTTGTCGTCACCCGGAAGCTCTTATTTCCCAGCAACGTCTCGTATGTTATTTGACAGTCAGTGCATGTCTCGGGCTCGCAGTCGGTGCCCGTCTCGATGACACAATTTATGCAATTTGTGCAGGAAGTACAGATATTACATATACCGCGAGCCCAGTCCAACTGCACCGCCTTCCTGTCGTAATAGAGGGTCTTCTCAACGCCAGTGTCAGCAGAATAGAAAGCGACTACCGAATATCCGACCCCTCTTATTACCTGCAACTCGCTTAATATAATCACGCTGACTCCCAAAACGATTGAAAGAGCAATCGCCATAACAAAAAGAGTAATCAAAAGAGAAATTCCTCTCTGGGAGTTTTCTTTAAGGAATAAAGATGTGAATACTTTTCTATTCATCTAGGTTTCTTTGCGAGATCGTTGTTTGAATTATTTGCCTTGGCTCATCTACGGCTGATCCCAAATGTTGTACATCCATAAACAAGGTGACTCTTGGCTGCGTGGTGTCGCTGATAACGTCTCCCGATAATTGAAATTTAAAGTTGTTAACCAAAACATTATCTGCGCTCAAAAAGCTATAGCTTGAGCCTCCATCTTGCGACTCCTGGATTTTCAAAGTGGTTGGATCCCAAAGAAACTCCTGGCAAATATCGTTGTTGGAATGATTCATGAACTTTATTCCTCTTCCTGACTGGGTTATCTGGTAGCTGGTTGCCGCTGTTATGCACTCGCCGTCATCGTCTCTTACGGCAAACCTCAGGGCCCTGCTCATATATTCAACGACATAGCTAGATTGGCTCAATATTTCTTGCTGGATCAAGATTCTTCTTTGATTTTTCACCATGGAAAGAAAAAGATCGGTGGCGGTAAGGATCACCACCGCCAAAACAGCGACGACTACTATTAGCTCCACCATCGTAAATCCCCTTGATTGTTTAAGCTGCTTTATCATTTCTATTTCCAGTTATATAAATATTCCTCGGCTGAAAAAGTGTAAGACGATCCTCTCTCATCCCATTGAATTTGCACAGCAACGTCTAAAATATCTGTCCCAGGGCTGGTAACTGTAATTCTTCTTTTAAACTTAGTGGGTGTTCCAGAGGAGTAGCTGTAGAAATCAGCACTATCTATATTTAAAAATCGGTTAGTCGAGGCCACCAACGCCACCGAGGCATAATCTGCCTCGCATCCGAAAGAACATAAGATTTGATCATCCCAGGCATTGCCCTTTAACCAATTGGTATCCCTGATGTTCCGCACTACCTCCATTCCTTCTTGAGCCAAATACGCAGCTGTCAGCCGAGAGGAAACCAGAGCTGTCGTTGTTACCATTTGATAAAACGCGTAATAGCTCCCCAGAATCGCCACGGCCAAGATAAAAATGGACACGATCAATTCCACCATTGTGAATCCCTTTTCGCTTTTAAAATTAAATAATTTTCTTTCCATATTATCTAACCTCAATTAAACCCGACCTGTTAACGGTCACTGTTTTTGTTTTAGACAAATCCGCTTCAACTGCGATAACAATATCCACGCCCGACGAGCCGGACAAAAGCCACTTTATAGTAGTGTCTGGATTAGGCGGAGAAAAATTAATGCTTGTTTTTTGTGCATTGCCCAAGTTATTATTTATTTCCTTTATTACTATTCCGCTTTCCTGTAAGAATATGGTCTTAAATATGCAGTCTGACGAGTTATAGTATTTCCAGCAAGGAGTCGGCGGGTATGTTGAGCAATCTGCCCCGGTGTCCGCCGCGGTATCGGCATAGAGCCTGTACGCCTTATTGTCCTCAGAAAGATTAATGTAAATGCCGTAGCCCTTTGCTTGAGAGCTTGTGGGCACGAGCGGCAAAGGGTTCCCAAGACTGGCAAACTGAAGCGCCAGGGAACAACTTCCCTCGGCTTCGGTAAGCTGAGCCGCGGCCAACGACAACTCTTGTGCTCTTTTTATATCCTGTGCCACTTGGTGAGCAGCCCGGCTCAAAGCTAGCTGCTGCTTAATCGCAGGATAATTCGGCAGCGCGACGGCTATAATGGTGACGATAACGGAAATTATCACCAAAAGCTCTATTAAAGTAAACCCGCTTCTTTTCATTTAGTTAAAGCCTGCTTAGATACCAATTAATTATCTGGTTTCCCCAGAATAGCGCGATAAGCGTTCCTGAAATCAGAAATGGGCCAAAGGGGATTTCGCTCCGCATATTTTTCTTCGTTCCGATAACGAGCCCTAAACCTATTATAGCACCTAATGTAAACGCCAAAAACAAAGCAACTAGCACCCTATTCGGGCCCAAGAACAATCCCATAAGGAGCACCAGCTTTATATCTCCAAATCCGATCCATTTTCCTTGCGAGAATACGAATATTAGAAAAAATACAAAGGCAGGGATAAATCCCGCCCAGAAGAGCTTCATAAAATATAGAAAGGAAAAATCTCCGGTAACTAAGGAGAAAGTGTTGTATGCCAAGGCGACGATAATTGCGGGCAATACGACTTTATCTGGAATTATGTAGTGCTTTAAGTCGAAGACAAAGAGGATTATAAAAAAAGATATTGTTATTAATAGATACGAACTTCTAACGATGTGGTCGGCATTAAACGACAGCAAAAAAAGCAAGCCCGTCAGTAGCTCTACTGCCGGATACTGAACTGAGATTATTTTCTTACAGTAGCGACAGCGTCCGCCCAAAGTAATATAGCTTAAAAGCGGGATTAAATCTTTCCAAGATAGTTGATGTTTGCAATGCGGACAGTAGGATCTTCCTTTTACAAAACTCTGCTTAACTTCCAACCTATAAATCACGCAGTTTAAAAAGCTCCCGATGACCAAACCGAAGATAAAAAGAAAAAGACTGAAGATTATTTCCATATTCATATATTCTAACAAAAATACACACTATTTAAAACAAAAGCCCCCTTTCGGGGGCTTTTGATTTTCTTAATCGATTAATCTGTGCAAGCAGCTCCTGCAGGACATCTTGTCGCGCAAGCTGTTGCTGTCTCCTTTTTGTATCCAGTGTCGTCTACGCAGTAAGTGTTTCCTGCTGTTGTCTTTAGTGTGGCACATGAGCAGAAATGAGTTGCAGTACAGACCTCGGTTACAGTTGAACCAATGTTGGTAGCAGTCATTGCGGCCTCAGGAACAGTGTAACCTGCTGCTGTGCAGAATGATGTGTAGTTTGAGTTTGTATCAAAGTACACTGCGCTGTTTGTCAAAATCGTGGCTAAATTACCTTTGATTGACGCATCCTTCCCTTTGTTGATGTAGCTTGTTACATTAACTAGAACAATGCCAGCTAATACTGCAATGATAGCAATAACTACCAGCAACTCAATGATTGTGAAACCTTTTTTTGTATTCATTTTATAATTATATTTAAATCTTTAAGGAGTCGACCTTTATTAATTATACTACTTTTTTATTATACCAGAAAAGAGTAATTACTGCACAAGTGTCAACACTATATCGATCCCAACACTCCGTAAAGAGGAGACAGCACTGCGGCCGCTATCAACGCAACTCCCAACCCAAGGAAGATAATCATGATAGGCTCGATAAGTGTTGTAAACTGGGCGACAGTTGAGTCAACCTCCTTTTTATAAAAATTGACTATTTCAAGAAGCGTCTTGTCCAGCTTCCCGGTTTCTTCTCCGACCTTAATCATTTGAATAACAAATGACGGGATCCTTTCTGGATATTTAACCAAAACAGAGCTTATCTTCTCTCCCTCAGAAACCTGCTTTTCTGTTTCTGCGACAATAAGCCTGTAAACATAATTGCCGATTGTATTCTTTGTAATCTTTAGAGCTCCGGTTATCGGCAGGCCCGCTGAGATTAACGTCGCCAAATTCTCGGCAAAACGCATCAGGTAGACCTTGGCAAAAAAACTTCCGATAAATGGAACCCTAAGAACTGCCTTATCATAGGTCTTCTTTCCCTGTTTTGTACGAAAATAATAAATAAGATAAACTATTCCTCCGACCAAAGCCAGCATTAGTATCCAGCCAAAACCCATGATAAACCTATAAAAGCCAAGGAGAACCTTGGTTGACCAAGGAACCTGGGCGCCCAAGCTCGATATTAAATCGACAAGCTTAGGCATAATAACGGTCATAACTATAATAACAACTACGACCATGACTCCAAGGACCAACCCCGGGTAAATCATGGCCTCCTTCATTTTTGAGTTGATATCAAACTCTCTTTCCAAGTGATCGCTCAGATAGTAAAGCGACTCGGAGATTCTTCCGGATGCCTCTCCGGATCGTATAAGGTTGATGTAAAAAACAGTAAATACCTTCGGAAAGCTGGAAAAGGATTCAGACAATGTGTTTCCTTCTTCGACTAAGCGCGATACTCCGGCCAAAACTTCCTTGAAATTTGTTTTTGACGTCTGAGCAGCTAAAGACAATAAGCTCTGAACAACGGGCACGCGAGATTCTAACATGACCGCCAATTGCCTAGAAAATATCGCCAGATCCTTTTTAGATATTTTCTTAAAAAAACTCAGCCCTGTTTTAAAGATAGAGGTCGGAGACTTTATCTCCGTTATAGAAATTACGGTAATATTGTATTTCTGCAGGAGCGCGGCAGCCGCTTCTTTTGTTGAAGCCTCCACTACTCCTTTTTCTGTCTTTCCTTCTTTACTTTTGGCCTGGTAGGTAAATTTCATAAAAATTTTCAGTCACCAAATCCCTATTTTAATAACCCCTTTAGGTCAGAAGGATTGAGAGAATAATCAATTGCGTTCTTCAAAGATATCTCTTTCCTCCGGACTAAATCAGCCAAAGATCTATTCAAAGAAACCATGCCTTCTCTGGAAGACGTGTCAATAACAGCCGGCAGTTCATGCACCTTATTCTCTCTTATCAAAGTTCCCACTGCGGGGTTACAAAGCATAACCTCGACCGAAGGAATAAAACCGCCCCTGATTCTTGGAACTAATCTTTGCGTCACGATACCGACTAAAGACCCGGACAGCTGGAACCTTATCTGATTCTGCTGCTCCGCCGGGAAAACATCGACAATACGATGGATTGCCTGGGACGAAGAGTTGGTGTGCAAAGTTGCAAATACTAAATGCCCGGTTTCTGCCGCTGTGATTGTTGTTGAAATAGTTTCCAGATCCCTCATCTCTCCCACCATAATAACATCGGGATTTTGGCGAAATGTCGCCCTTAGGGCATTAGCAAAAGAAAGAGTGTCCTGATAAACTTCTCTTTGGTCGATAAGCGCTCGGTCATCTGTATATACATACTCAATAGGGTCCTCAACGGTGATTATATGCACTGGCCTATTATGATTGATCTCATCGATTATTGCGGCAAGCGTCGTAGATTTTCCTTGGCTTGATGCGCCGGTAACGAGAACCAACCCTTGGGGCCTATTAGAAAAATCGTGCAAGACAGGAGGAAGGTTTAACTCTTCGATTGTTTTGATCCTGGTAGGGACTAATCTTAAAGCCAAACTTATATTATTCCTCTGAAAAAAGATATTTACTCTAAACCTTGCCTTGCCGTCAAAATCGTAAGAAAAGTCTATTTCCCTTTCGGTCAGGAATCTTTTCTTTTGCATATCGGTCATCATGTAAAAAGCGACCCCTTCGGCATCTTCGCGAGTGAGTTCTTTTTCCTTAGCTAGAGGAACTAGCTGGCCAGTGATTCTAACGGTCGGCTTGTGGCCATAAGAAAAATGGACGTCAGATGCATCTTCCTCTATTACCACTCCTAGTATCCTCTTAACGTAGCTTGAATAATCCATATTTTTAATTAAGTTTCTGATGTTACTCTTGATACTTCTTCAATGGTTGTCTCGCCGGATAAAACCTTAACAACTCCGGCTTGCTCCATCGTCAGCATGCCTTGCTTCTTGGCAGCCTTAGATATGGCAGTTTCCGTAGGATCCTTCAGAATTATTTCGCTTATCTCATCATTAATTGAAAAGACTTCAAACAGACCCACTCTTCCAGTGTATCCTTTGAAATTGCACTTCTCGCAGCCCTTGGCTTCATAGATGCTAAATTCCTTACCGATCCCGGTTTCTTTCTTCTGGGCAGGAGTCAGCGACTTAAAAAGATCAGCCACATATGCTTTTATCTTTTCGTTTGGAACTATTTTCTTCTTGCAGGAATTGCAGAGGGTCCTTACCAACCTTTGAGAAATGACCACTCTTAAGGTGTAAGGGAGTAAAAATTGCTTAACGCCCATATCGATGAGCCTCGGAACAACTCCGACCGCAGAATTAGTGTGCAGAGTCGATAGAACGATGTGTCCGGTTAAAGCAGCTTGAGTGATCAAACTTGCTGTTTCTTCATCTCTTGCCTCTCCCACCATAATTACATTCGGGTCTTGTCTAAGTATCTGGCGCAAACCCTCGGCAAAACTGTAGCCGATTTCAGGCTTTATCTGAGATTGGTTAACTCCGGATATTGAATACTCAATTGGGTCTTCCAGTGTTACTATATTTACGCTTTCATTGTTTAAAATGCGCAGAAGTGAATACAAAGTTGTAGTCTTTCCGGAGCCGGTAGGCCCGGTAGATAGAATCATTCCGAAAGGCTTTTTCATCGCCTCGGTAATAATCTGCAAATTCCTACCTTCCATTCCCAGATCCTTATATGATTTTAGCCCCTCCGTAGGGTCAAGGACTCTGATTGCCACTTTTTCTCCAAAAAGAGTTGGGTAAGTTGCGACTCTAAAGTCTATGTCTTTGTCTGCTATCTTAGTTGAGAATCTTCCGTCTTGAGGGATTCTATTTTCGTCTATCTTCAAATTGGTGAGAATTTTTATTCTAGCAACTATCGCCTGGTGAACGCTCAATGGAAGAAACAGGCTCGGATATAATACTCCGTCAATTCTAAAACGAATCTTAAGCTTGTCCTTCCCCGGCTCAATATGGATATCGGAAGCATTAGATTCAAGCGCATGCCTTAAAATGACATAAACCATTCTTATAATCGGCGCCTCCCCTCCCGTTATCTCTATATCCCCGATCTCTTCAACTACGCCCTTCCCACTGGCTCTCTGGCTCTCCTCCAGCTCAGCCAAAGCTTTTTCCGCCTCTCCCTTGAGAGTTCTGTGCTGCTTTAAAAGTTTCGCAAAGTCTGAAAGAGTTATTAAAAACACTTCGTATTTAAACCTTCCTTGTCGGCTCAAAAATCTGAGGGCGTCTTGAGCTGGGATATTCTCCGGGAAGACCATGCCTATCTCAACCACGTCATCTTTTCTGCCCAACGGAATCATTTTGTATGTTGCAGTCGGGTCTTCAGGAATTAATTCGAGTACGTCCAACGGAACGTCCTCTACGTTAATCTTTTTTACGGGTATCTTTAATGTCTCGCCCTTAAGATTAAACAAAATGTCTTCTGGCACAAGCTGCCTTTCAACCAATAGCTCTTCCTCTGTTTTTCCTAACCGCTTAACATCATATTCCAATTCTCCCTGTTTCTTTCTGTCTAATAATCCGCGCTCGATTAATTTGGGAATTAGATTCATATTATTTCTTAGTTGATTTTGGCGCGGTTAGTTGATAATAAGGGATGAAAGGATTATCCCTTCCTACGGCCGCCTCCTTAAGTATGATTGAGTTTAACCCAAGACCCGTAAGTATCTCGATCGCAGTTGCCTCTGAGGGAGTAGCAATCTTCCCGGTCTTAGCGACTCCTTTTGCATCCCTCGCCGTATATTCAAACTGCCTATCTACCTCGGGCATAGGCTCCAGCCCCTGCACGTTTGCAGATTTTAATAAATCAAAATTAATCGAAATCTTTGGCGCTACGAAAACTTTTTCCCGCGGAACTGGTTTGGGCTTGGCAAAGAAGACTGCGAGTCCGATTACAACTACCAAAACGACAAAGAACCCGGCGATGGCCAAGATAAAAACCTTTTGACGCTCTCCCGGTGAAATAAATACTATTGCCATTGGTTATTTCGTTATTGGCGCTTGATAAGAATAAACCTTTATCGTCATGTCGATAGGATTAGTCGGCGATATATTGGGTTTTATTATAGAAGGAACTTCGACAGAGAAAGAAACGCTCTCTCCTTCGATCAATCTGGCTGACTTTTCTAGAGAAGTTATAAATTTTTCCAAAGACGGATAAGATCCGACTATGCTGACAGACAAGGTGGTTTCTTTAATGTTGGTTGTGATGCTCGGCTCCGTTGATTTATTTGTCGCTATCTTCTGAAGAATTATTCCATTTGCGGCGGTAGCTTTGTATAAGAAGTTGACTATTGATGCCAAAGAAAACTTGCTCGGCAAAGCAGTATCAATTTTATTCAAAACATCCTGGTAGAGAAGCAATTCTTTGTAGACGCTAGTTACTTCAATATAGTATGCGGCTTTACTTTGAAAATCCGCTTCTTTCTGTCCGACTTTTGTAAGCACCTCCTGAAAAGCATTGTATTTAGGGATAACTAAATAAAAAATGGAGATGAGCATCGCAAAGAGGAGCGTCGCTATTAAAATTGGTCTGTCAACTTCCATTTTTTAAATTAGAAAATAGGATTCTTAAAAATTAAAGAAGACGAGGGACTTGTTGTTCCTGTGCCTCCCACGGGTGGTAATTCAGTCATTGGAATACTATCTAAAGCTGTAAAGAATATTTCCGGGTCCAGCATCAAATCAAATGTAAAAGACACCCTAGCTGCCTGCTTTAATTCAAGGCTCAGATTAGTTATATTCTTTACGAACTTCTTGCTTTCCAAAATGTTTATCTGCTGGCTTATGCTTGTAACGTCGTCTGTTTCTCCATTTACTGAAATAAGCGCGGTCTTTGCATCCATCGCGAAGTGGTTAAACCAGACATTCTGCAAGGTCGAAGCTTTCAAATCATCCAGCACATTGGTTGGAATTTTATGAGCATTTAGGATCGAGGCAAAATTATCAATCTTCTTTTGATAATCAAAAACCTGTTTTTCCATCTCTTTTTGCTGAGCGGTTCCGACATTAGCTAATTGTTGATCAAGTTCAACTAGCTTCTTGTTCTCAATAGAGATTTTGAAGGTGAATATGAAGAAACTAAAGAAGCTTGCCAATAGCAGCGCTATGACGAAATATAAGATGGTGTCTAGCCACCAATATTTCTTAACTTTAAGCTGATATATAATACCAAAATCCATTTTATTTTTGGCTCTGTACCCTTTATTATACGTTATTTAAAAGCTACCTGCAAAAACTATTCTAGGCCCTGCAAGGCGACTCCTACTGCCACTGAAAAACGGGGGCTCATCTCGATCAAACTTTTATCAAGAATCGGAGGATAGAGAAAGTCTGAGAAGCAGTTAGGAACCCTAACCTCTTTCTTAAATACCTCCGCAAAATATTCTTTTAAACCAGGGAGGTTTGATGTCCCGCCAGTTAAATATATCTCTTCGATTTCTCTATTCTCGTACTGAAGAAACTCAATTGAGATTTTTCTTATTTCAGATATTAAAGGATCTATTAAAAGATACAGGGTATCTTTCACGCTCTTGTTAGTAGCCAAAAGTCCGGTCTTATTCTTTATATCGTCCGCCTCTACATAACCCTTGTCCAAAGCCGAAGCTATGGCGTAAGTTAATTGGTTGCCGGTTGCAAAGTCAAAGCTATAGCTTTTTTTCAATATTCCCCTATCGACGATATTTACGGTCGTGCTTTGCACGCCGATATCAATCACGCATATTGTTTTTTTGGTATCTTTCACCAGGGACCTTGTGGCTGCAAGCGCCTCTGCCTCAAGGGCGTAAAGCTCAAGCCCTGCCATTTGAGCAACCCTCTGATATTCTTGAACAACCTGATTCGCAATAGCGATGACCAAAACCTTCAGGCTCGACTGCTTATTCCCAGGAGTGCCTGAAATTATCTTCCAATCGAGTGTGGTTTCAGAAATAGGGAGGGGGATATATTGAGGAGCATTGAAGCGCACTGCCTCAGGAACCTCTTTTTCGTCCATGGGGGGCAAATCAAAAGACACAAAGAACGTCGAATAATCAGGAATAGAAAAAATAGCGGCCCTTGTTTTAATATTAGCCTCATCTAATATCGCCCCGATCGCCTTTGAAATAAAGTTAGTAGACAAAGAGTAACTCTCTCTGCCCGTTGTTCTTAGCGGCTCCTTGAATAGGGCCGCGGATTGTATCTCCCCATAATTCTCCAATGTCCTTCCCCCGCCCCAACGCGAAAGCTCGACTATTTTAATAGAAGAGGTCCCGATGTCTATTCCTAACATTTTTTTGGGGAAGAATAACCGAAAAGGATTAAACGCCATGTTTTTGTCTATTATACCTTAAAGTAATAAATTATTGTATTGTGAATAAAATATGCACCAAAAGATAAAAAGGTTTTTGCTAGATTTGCTGTTCCCTGCTTTTTGCCTGGGCTGCAAGAAAGAAGGAACTTATCTTTGCCAGGACTGCAAAGCGACGCTGGAGATATTAGAAAAAAGGTACTGCCTTTGCGACGAGTCTCCAACGCTACTTTTAAAACAAGCCCGAGACGGAAGATGTCAAAAATGCAGATCTAAAAACTTGTCGGGCCTCTACTTTGCCCTTTATTTTAAAGAAAGGGCTCTGACGCGAAAACTGCTTTGCTTCTTTTTAAACGAACCTCATTACCTTAAGGATCTTGCAAAAACGTTATCTCTTCTTATCTTTGACCATTTTTCTTTAGCCGAAATAGACGCCAAAGAACTATTCGCAGACAGTTTGATTATGCCAATTGCAAAAAACGATAAAGAAACGCGGACCAGGGGCTACAATCCATCAGAGGAAATTGCAAAAGAGCTGTCATTATTGCTTAATACCCCCGTGGCCCAAAATTCAACGATAATTGGCAAGAGAATCTTTTTAATAGATAGTCTGTATAAACCAGATATTATGGAGGGCCTAGCTAAGGAACTTAAAGATAATGGCGCCAAGGAAGTCTGGGGCATAACTGTTGCCCGAGAATAATAAAAAAGCCTCTTTTTGCAAGAGGTTTTTTATTTTAAGAAATCTTTTTGAGTATCCACTCCAGTCAGCTGACTGAAAGGAATTTGAACTAACTGTTCTCCCAACACCCAAGGGCCGACTTGATAGGGGTTAAAAGTGACTATTAATTTATCTTTATCAAAGTTAAACACTGAGAAGTTTTCTTCTTTTGGCTCAGTGCCCGGGTTAACAAAGCTTTCCGAATAATAGCCGGGGTCTATTTGCTCTATCTGCGTCTTAAGAGCACCTCGAGAAATACTTGAAAGCTCAGCAAGATAATCAGTCCCTGGGGTAAATAGATCTGCGAGCGATATTTCTTTATTATTTTTAAAATCGTAGTTTAGGCTTTCAGAATAAGAATTCGGGTGGGCCATGCCAGCAATATAGTAAAGGGTGCCGAACTTAAGGCTTGCGGCATTGCCCGTGAAGAAAACTTCCTCATAACCGACTTGCAGTTCGCTTGGAGCGCCAACCTCGGCAATAGCATTCTGATCAGCGTCTGTTTTAAAAGTATCGGCTCTCTCTTGAAACTTGTCTTTTATCATTTTGTTTAGTGCCTCAGCGTTTTCTACTCCGCTAAATTCCGGGTACTTAATATCTATTTTGTATTTATCGCTATCTTCAAAGATTGTTGCATCTTTGCTCTCAGGCGATACCGTAGGCGCGCTTAAGGAAACCTGATACTCGGAAAATACTTTTATCAGCCAGTTGCGGTAAACAAAAAATCCAGAGGCGATCACTAGGATAATTACAAAGATAATTAATAGGGATTTTTTGCTCATTAGATTTTTCGCTGCGGAGGGGGTGGGAGTCGGACCCACAAGACCGCTTTCGCGGTCAGAGTTTAGCAAACTCTTGCGATAACCATTACGCGACCCCTCCAAATTAAACTCACTTTATCAGCAAAAAATATCAAAGTCAATTTGATTTTTCATTAATTTGATGCTAGATTTTAACTAAATGGTGGGGTGGCTGAGCGGTTGAAAGCAGCAGTTTTGAAAACTGCCGTAGCCGGAAGGTTACCGTGAGTTCGAATCTCACCCCCACCGCACAACCGAGCGCCCGTTCGAAAGACCGGACGTTCTTTTTAAAAAGTATTATGGAATCTGGTTTTTGGAAAAAATTAAAAAAGCCGATTATGGTTATAGCGCCGATGTCCGGCGTTACTGACGAGGCCTTCCGCCTTATGTTTTTAAAGTACGGCAGACCAGATGTTTTCTGGACAGAATTCGTCTCAACAGAGGGCTTGTTTTCCAAAGGAAGAGAGCACTGCCTTGGAATCTTAAAATTTAATAAAAAAGAGCATCCCATAGTTGCCCAGGTTTTTGGATCAGACCCCCTCCAATTTGAGGCTGCAGCAAAAGATATAGCAAAACTTGGCTTTGATGGGATAGATATTAATATGGGGTGCCCAGATAGGGATATAGAGAAACAGGGATGCGGCGCAACATTGATTAAAAACCCCTCCTTAGCAAAAGAAATTATAAAAGCCACAAAAAAAGGGGCTGGTAAAATGCCGGTTTCCGTGAAAACGCGCATTGGATACTCAAAGAATCAAATCGCAGAATGGATCCCCGCACTGCTTGAGGAGGACATAGCTGTCCTGACCGTGCACTTTCGCACCAGAAGCGAAATGTACAAAGTTGATGCGCATTGGGAATTGGCTAAAGAGATTGTAAAACTTAGAGACCGCATAGCGCCAAAGACCCTGCTTTTAGGAAACGGCGACGTAAAGTCGCTTCAAGAAGCAAAAAGATTAGTAAAAGAAACCGGGCTGGACGGCATAATGATTGGCCGAGCAGTCATAGGAAATCCATGGTTTTTTTCAGAGCGAGTGCCCGCTCTTTCCGAGCGCCTTAACGCCGTCATTGAACACGCTGAGCTTTTTGAAGAATCTCACAAAGAAGATGTTAAAGCGGATGGCAGCTATAAGCAATTTGATAGCATAAAAAAACACTTCCATGCATATACAAAGGGATTTAAGGGTGCCAAAGAATTAAGGGAGAGACTGATGAGAGTTAAAAATACGGCCGAGGCAAGGGAAGCGATAAAACAATTTCTAAAATAAAAGGTCACCCGTGTTGTAGGTGACTTTTTCGTAGAATCTTGTTATGGATTCCTGCGATTGTGGGTGGCAAGATCGCCGACTGTGTAGATTCTCTGCGACCAGAGAAATCCTTGGATAAATCCGAGCCAACGGAAAACCTTTTCCATCCTGCCCGCCGCGATAAACTCCTCAATCTTGTCGAGCATGGCATGGCAATGTTCAAGCCCTTGCTTGTGAGAAGCAAGGCTCAGCGCGCGCGGATAGAAGTTCTTGGCGATGCCAAGTTCTTCAAACTTTCTTCGATAAATGCCAACGACCTCTCTCACCTTTTCTGCTGTCATCAAAGAGCTCCTTTCGTTGCCTTAAAGACTACCCTATTTCTATGCTAAAGTCGAGAGCAACGGCCTTTGGCAAGCATTGCCAAAAGCACTTAAAATGTGCATAATGTTCTTAAAAGGAGAAAATCAATTTAACTAATATTATGGATCACAATAACATAACAACAGCGCTTGAGTTGCCAGGCAAGAGAATCATAAAAAACCTTGGCATGGTAAGAGGAATAACCGTAAGGTCTCGTTCTATCTTCGGATCGATCGGAGCTTCTTTCCAAACGATAGTCGGAGGGAATATTACACTGTTTACCGGCCTATGCGAAAAGACGAGGTCTGAGTCATTTGAGCTTATGATAAAACACGCTGATGAAATCGGCGCCAATGCCGTTATCGCAGTCCGCTATGACGCAAACGAAGTTATGCAAGGAGTTACCGAAGTTCTTTGTTACGGCACCGCAGTTATAGTTGAGTAATAGCCGCCCTCGTCGTTCAACGGATAGGACGCAAGATTGCGGATCTTGCAATAGAGGTTCGATTCCTCTCGAGGGCACATGAAAAGGAACATTGCCTCACTAAACAAAACAAATCTTGTTTCCGGAAAACTAAAAACCTTGGTCCCGGAGCTTTATGTTATGCAAGATGCAGTCGAAGACAACGACTGGCATCTGGAAGAATCTGTTTTTGACCACACAGTGTCCGTTGTTGGAAGCTTGGAAAAAACGCTTCTAAACTTAACTGGTCCATTAAAGAGACGGATGAACGAAGAGGTTGATAAGAATTCAAGAAAAATACTACTTAAGATCGCCGCCATATTCCACGATATCTCAAAGCCAGAAACTCTTTCTAAAGAAGGCTATCCGACAAGATGCGTAGGCCATGAAAGAATCGGAGCGGAAAGAACAAGAAATATTCTAAGGCATTTTGATTTGTCTACCAAGGAGCTTGATATGATTGTAGAGATTATAAAAAACCACATGACAATGCACTATATCTTGGAGCCGGGAAATCCTAACTTTCAAAAAGAATTCGTCGCATTTAAGAATAAGTTTCTAAAAACCATATATCCGGAACTCATCATGCTTACATTTGCAGACACCATAAACAGCGGGTTAAGAAAAACCCACCCCAAGGAGTTTAAATACAGAATTGATTTCCTAAAAAAAGAGCTGGCAAAACTATCATAAATTATTCCCCCAGACATAAAATACCCACGACGGGTATTTTTTGATAATATGAACGTATAAAATATGCTGACTCAAAATAGTCCCGCCGAACAGCTTCTTGGAGTTGGACCCACGATGCAAAGAAAATTAAAGAAGCTGGGAATAAAAACAGTTGGAGATCTTCTTTTCCACTTTCCTCATCGCTATGAGGATTTTTCGCATATTGTTTCAATCTCTCAATTAAAGGTAAACCAAATCTGCACTATCAAAGCCAGGGTTCTACAAATAGAAACCTCCTCTGCCTGGAGCAGAAGAATGACAATAACAAGTGCTTTAGTCCAAGACAATACCGGGCCACTTAAGATAACCTGGTTTAACCAGCCGTACTTGGAGAAAATACTAAAAGAGGGAGACGAAGTTTTCTTTTCTGGAAAATTATCCCAAGGCAAGCAAGGAATTTACCTTTCCAATCCTTCTTACGAAAAAGCCGATCCAGAAAAGACCCTGACTCACACCGGAGGGCTCGTTGCTGTATATCCGGAAACTGCGGGCCTTTCCTCGCGATGGCTCCGCTCGACTATAAAAAGGATGCTGGAATATTTGGACAACAACATCCAAGAAACTCTTCCTCAGGAAATAATAAAAGAAAATACTTTCCCATCGATTAAAAAGGCGCTGTGGGATATTCACTTTCCCAACTTTCTTAAGGATGCGGCTTTGGCAAAAAGAAGATTCTCATTTGAGGAACTTTTGTATATCGAACTTTTTGTTTTAAGAGAAAGGTTAAAGCTCTCCCACGAAACTGCTATCTCTATCCCTTTAAAGATAGAAACCATAAAGGAGTTTGTTGATTCCTTGCCCTTTAAATTAACTGACGATCAAAGAAAGGGCGCTTGGCAGATATTAAAAGACTTGGAGAAGCCCCACCCGATGAATAGGCTTTTGCAAGGAGATGTCGGGTCTGGCAAAACAGTGGTCGCGGCAGTGGCCGCCTTAAATGTAGTTAAGGCGGGCTATCAGGTTGCTTTCATGGCGCCGACGGAAATACTGGCAAAGCAGCACTTCCAGACAATATATAATGCTCTGCGGGGCTTTAACGTCGGCATAGGATTACTTACAGGCAAGGAAGATAAGTTCTATTCCAAGAAATTAAAAAACGAAATAATCGAAGTTTCGCGGCAAAAGCTTTTAAAAATGATCGAAGGAGACATTAACGAATACACGGGAAGGCTTGATGTAAAAATAAACATTCTTATCGGGACTCACGCCCTAATTCAGGACGAAGTTAAGTTTGGAAAACTTGGCTTAGTCGTAGTTGATGAGCAGCATAGATTCGGAGTGGAACAAAGAGCCAAGCTCTGTGGCCAAAACATCCAAAAAGAAATCCCACATTTACTATCCATGACCGCGACCCCGATCCCCCGGACGCTGGCCCTAACTGTTTATGGGGACCTGGATCTTTCTTTAATTTCCCAAATGCCAAAAGGAAGAAAAAAAATCATTACGAAAATCGTAGGCATCGCCGACAGAACAAAAACCTATGACTTTATAAGAAAAGAGATACAAGACGGGAGACAGGCTTTTGTAATTTGCCCCAGGATAGAGGCGTCCAAAAAACAAGAAAATGAACTTGTGGCGACAAACTGGTCAGAAGCCAAGGCCGTAAAAGAAGAGTACGACAAGCTTTCAAAAGATATCTTTCCAGAACTTAAATTAGGCCTCTTGCACGGAAAAATGGCAGGCAAAGAAAAAGAAAAAGCCATGAAAGAATTTAAGGCAAGAAAGACAGATATTTTAGTATCCACCTCGGTCGTCGAAGTCGGGATTGATGTCCCTAACGCAACAGTGATGATGATTGAAGGAGCAGAGCATTTTGGCTTGGCTCAGCTGCACCAGTTCAGGGGCAGAGTGGGCAGAGGAGAGCATCAATCATATTGCTTCCTCTTTACCGAATCCACCAGCCCAGTAACAAAAACAAGGCTAAGGGCTCTTGTCACGTGCGACGACGGATTTAAATTGGCAGAAAAGGATTTAGAGATAAGAGGCCCTGGAGATTTATCAGGAACAAGGCAATGGGGAATCCCGGACTTAGTTATGGATTCACTAAAAGACTTGCCTCTAGTTGAGAAAACTCGCGAAACTGCAAAGTTGCTCCTCCAAGAGGATCCGGGACTTAAAAAATACCCTGCTTTGATTGAGAAGCTAAAGGGGTTTCGTGATAAAATTCATTTAGAATAAATAATCTATGAAAACAAAAATTAGGCTTCTTGGTAAAAAAGATATTCCAGCCTGCGTAAAAATAATTTTGGGCACCAAGGCGGGCACAAACAAAGACGAGGTCAAAAGGCTAATGGCTCTTTCTTTAAAAAAGAGTATCTCTTTTTTAAATCCTAACTATTATGTTTTAGATTTAGATAATAAGGTGGTCGGGATATCCGGCCTCTATTATGACTATGAAGACCCAAAAGACATTCTTTGGATGGACTACCTTGCAGTATCTCCAAAATTTCAAAGGCAGGGTTTTGGAACCGAGCTGTTAAATAATCTTGAGGGTGTTTGCAAGAAAAAGAAAGTAAGGATGCTCTGCGTGTTTGCAGAGACAGAGCAGGCAATAAGTTTTTATCTAAAGAATGGTTTTAAAATGATCGGGAGGATCAAAGACTACTATGGCAGAGGAAAGCCGCGAGTCTGGCTATCAAAAAGCATATAATAAAAAAACCGCCTATGTGCGGTTTTTAATTACTTTCTTATCTTCTCTGTTACCCAGAAGCCCATATATTTTCCCAGCATCAGCCGGATCTGCGCATCTAGCGCCGGGAATGTTCCAAAAATAATCAGAGTAAATGGAAGGAGGACCCACTGCAGAAGGATAATAAGCCCCTTTGTCCAGCTTACATCTTTTGGTTTTTTCGGAAGCATCAAAGTACTTAGAATTGCAGAAACAACAAGCCCAGATAAAGAGAGGGTCATAATATTTCCAGTAAGGATCGGGAGGTTGTAGGAAAGGACCGACACATTGAATTTCTCTCCTCCGAGCATCACAGGGAGCCATCCTAGAGCAAAGATCAATAAAGCCGCGGTCGCCCAAGACCAGAAGCCGTCGATAACCGTGTACAAATGAACGAACTTATTCCACTTTGGAATTCTTTTATTCTTAGAAAAAGCATGTATCAGGTAAGGAATTTCATTGCATCCCCAGGCCCATCTTCTTTGCTGCTTGTATTGGTTAATCGCGGTTTTAACAATATTGTCTGCCATTACTGCATCCATTGAAACCGGGTAATAAAGCGGAACAACCTTGTAGTCGCCGTCGTAATAAAGATAAGCCTTCCAAAATATCCTTGAGTCGTCTGACACTATATTGCTTGGATAGCCCACATCAACCCAGGCCTGAAAAGGCATCGCGTGAGTTGAATAAGTCGTGAGTTTCTCTGACCTTTCCTGCTGAACCATCTGCCAAAAAGTATTCGAAGTAGCGACGACTCGGGAAAATGCAGGAGCTGACCAAATGTTATTGTTATATACGGGGACCGGCTGATAAGATGCCCTTTGGTTATTCTTCGTTTTTAGAAAATACCAAGTCAAACAGGCAAAATAGTAAGGGTACACTTTAGTGTCGATATCGAAGTTAGAAACAATAATATTTTTGTACGGGATCCTTAAGGGATCTATGATTTCCTGACGCGCCATCTTCCCCGCCCAAGCGGAATTAGACCCTTTTCCTGCAATTTCCCCTGGTATATCTTTCGGGTGCTGGGTAACTGCAAACTTAAAAAACTTGCCTCCGTATTTCTTCCCTACAACCTTCCCCATGTTTAAAGCCTCTCTTCCAGCCCTCTCTTCCATCGCCAAAACCACAATCAGTTTATTTGTCGGATAGTAGGAGTTGAGAAGCGCCTCTAAACTTTCTTCTATGACCTCTATGCCCTCTTTGTATGTGGGCAAGATTATTAAGTGGTAAACCTCATCCCACCTTTTTAACTTCTTTAATCTATCTAGCCAATCGATCTTGCCCGCCCTTTTTAATTGAAAGTAGCTGGCCACCTGATGAAACGCAAGAAACACAATCTTAAAAAGATAATAGAAGCAGAACAGGATGATAAAAACCGATATCCAAGCCGGTCTTATCCAAGAAAAAACAAGAACCCCGACAAGGGTTCCCAAACTAATTAGCCCTGGAAGCATTTCAAGAAAGCGATACATCCTTCTTTCTTTTGGATCTTTAATATCCGCTGCCTTTGAAATTTCCAAATAATCTTTTTGCATAAAATATGCGACCCTATCGGGATTTGAACCCGAGTTACCACATTGAAAGCGTGGTGTCCTAGACCAGACTAGACGATAGGGTCAGAATATACTTATTAAAGTTACTCCAAAAATCCCTAAAAATCAAGCTTTGATAAAGAAAAACTCCCGATAAGTTGGGAGTTGTTTTGTATATCTTAATCGTCGTCTTTGTCTTCAAACCCTCCGGCCTGCTGAATTGCGCTCACAAAGCCGAAGCGCAAATAACAGATGATCCGCCACACAAGGAGGCAGAGGAGGATAAAAACAAGGAGGGCGATATATGCCGCGAGGCCGAAAGAGAGGCTGCAAAGAAGGCTCGCCGCAAAGTTCACAACCGCAAAAACGATCAAGCCACTCTCAAGCGGACTCTCAGAGACAAATTCCCCAAGACTAACGTCGTATTTGCCGTCATCGGTGAGGCATTCGTGCTGATCCAGCTCGATGTTAAAAACGGCAAAGATGCATGCACAGTAAAATGGCATGGCAATCACATCCAGCCAGAAGCGGGAAAATCCCAAGAAATGCGGGATAGATCCGCTAATCAAGTACCAAATTCCCCAGAAGGCTGCGGGAATCAGAGCTGTAGCCAGAAATAATCCGATGATGATGTATAGGAGGCGATCTGTCCACCAGCTAGAAGCCTTGTCTTGCGAATATTCTATGGTTGGGCAATCATTCGGCCTTTTCGGCGATACCATTTCTTGCTCCTTTCTTTCAGTTTTCTTTAGAATTAAAGAACTATTTTACTTGTTATACCGCTTTTGTAAAAATAATCAATGTCCTTGAAAAAACGGTGAATTTCTGACATTATAAAGAGACAATGAAGCAGAAAAAGGACATTACAATTTTATCCATTGAGACCTCCTGCGACGACACTGGAATTGCGATCATTAAAGCCCCTTTAAAACCAAGGGGTAATTTTAATGTTCTTTCAAATATTATCTCCTCTCAAATAGACGTTCATGCAGAGTACGGCGGAGTCTATCCAATGATGGCAAAAAGAGAACACCAAAGAAATTTAGTCTTTGTCTTAGAAAAAGCGCTAAAGCAAGCAAAGCTACTCGAGAGGGAGGCAAAAAAGATTAATAACGACGAGGAAACGTTAAGGGAAATATTATCTCGAGAGGATAATTTATACAAAACCCTTTCTAGTTTCTTTAGTAAATACAAAAAGCCGGATATTGATGCAATCGCAATAACAAACGGCCCGGGCCTTGAACCTTGTTTGTGGGTTGGGGTTAACTTTGCAAAAGCTCTATCGTATTCTTGGAACATTCCTGTAATTTCCGTAAACCACATCAAGGCCCACATATTTATCAATATGCTTGATGACCAGAAGCTAACGGAGTTAAAGACAAAAGACTTTCCTGCTCTTTGCTTAATAGTTTCCGGGGGACACACCCAGCTGTTTTTAATGAAAGGCTTGGGGAAGTACCAAGTGCTTGGAGAAACTCGCGACGACGCGGCCGGGGAGTGTTTTGACAAGACCGCAAGAATCCTTGGGCTTGGATATCCAGGAGGCCCGATAATCTCAAAAGAAGCTGAGGGAGCCAAGAACAAATTCAAAATCCAGCTTCCCCGCCCGATGATAAATACCAAGGACTATGACTTTAGCTTCTCTGGCTTAAAGACCGCTGTCCTATACGATTACTTAAAAGAAAAACCGAGGGTAAAAAAAGATAAGGAGTATGTAAAAGAAATGGCGGCCCAAATCCAACAGTCGGTAATTGACGTTTTGGTTAAAAAAACTGCCAATGCCGCCCAGAACTTTAAAGTAAAGACTTTGATGGTCGGAGGAGGAGTGGCCGCAAACAAGGAGCTACGAAGGCAGATAAGGGAGAAGATCAATAAAGTGATGCCAAAGGTGAAAATCCTAATACCTCCTCCAAAGAACTGCACTGACAATGGCTTAATGACTGCGATAGCCGGATATTTTAGAGCAAGACAAGGTAAAAAAGAAAAGTGGCGCGACATTGAAGTTAAGGCTAATCTTAAGCTACAATAAACAAATCACATGGAACTACCAAAACAATACGATCCGAAGCAGACCGAAGAAAAAATATATGCACTCTGGGAAAAATCTGGATTCTTTAATCCAGACAATCTTCCTAAAGAAAACAAAAAACCCTACACAATCGTCATCCCTCCCCCGAATGTCACGGGCGAGCTTCACATGGGGCACGCTTTAAATTCAACAATCCAAGATACCTTAATTAGATTAAAAAGGATGCAGGGCTTCAAAACCCTTTGGCTGGCAGGAACGGACCATGCAGGAATTGCCACCCAGAATGTTGTTGAAAAGAAATTACGAAAAGAAGGAAAATCCAGGTTTGACCTTGGAAGAGAGGCGTTCGTTAAAGAAGTCTGGGATTGGAAGAATAAATACGGGGACATAATTTTAAACCAATTCAAAAAGCTAGGATGCTCCTGCGACTGGTCTCGTACCCGCTTTACAATGGACGAAGACTATAGCCTTGCAGTTAAGGAAGCTTTTTTGCACTACCAAAGCAAAGGATGGCTCTACAAAGGAAAGCGCGTTGTTAACTGGTGCACAAGGTGTCAGACAAGCTTGTCTGACCTTGAGCTTGAATATGCGGAAGAAAAAGGAAGCCTTTGGTATATAAAATATCCTTTGGCTGAAAATAAAAACGAGTTTATCACAGTAGCAACTACCCGCCCAGAAACGATGCTTGGCGACACTGCTGTTGCTGTAAATCCAAAAGATAAAAGATATAAGGACTTGGTTGGCAAGAAAGCCATCCTGCCCATTTTAAATAAGGAAATTCCTATTATCGCCGACGAGCTAGTTGATTTGGAATTTGGAGCGGGAGCAGTAAAAGTAACTCCAGCCCACGACAATATAGACTACGAGATTGGACAGAAACATAGGCTGGAGACAGTCCAGGTAATAGACGAGAGAGGAAAGATGATAAACGTTCCGCAAGAATTCCAAGGACTAAATGTCGTCGCCGCAAGAGAAAAGGCAGTTGAAACTTTAAAAGCTCTAAATCTTATAGAAAAGATTGATGAGTATACCCATCAAGTCCCAAAATGCTACAGGTGCAACAGCACGATTGAATTAATCCCCTCTTTGCAGTGGTTCTTAAACATGAAAGAGCTAGCTAAGCTAGCTGCAAAGCCAGTTAAGGCAGGAAAGATAAAATTTCACCCGCAATCATTCGAAAAACCATACTTGGATTGGCTTAATAATATAAAGGATTGGTGCATATCCCGCCAAATCTGGTGGGGCCATAGAATACCTGTCGACGGAGAGACAGACGTACTGGACACATGGTTTTCTTCTGCACTTTGGCCATTTGCAACTTTGGGCTGGCCGAATAAGCCAGAGGATTTAAAAAACTTCTATCCGACAACGGTTTTATCAACTGCGAGAGACATTCTCAACCTCTGGGTTTCAAGAATGATTTTCTCGGGCATGGAGTTTATGGATAAAATTCCATTCTCCGATGTTATTATCCACGCAACTGTGCTCAACAAAGAAGGAAAGAGAATGTCCAAATCATTGGGGACTGGGATTAATCCCATGGAATTAATAGAAAAATATGGGGCCGACGCGACCAGATTTGGCCTATCGTTTCAAAATATGGGAGGGCAGGATATGAAATTCTCCGAGGACAATATTTTGATGGGAAAAAAGTTCTGCAACAAAATTTGGAACGCAAGTAGATTTTCGATGTCGAAACTCGGGGACGGTAAGTTCCCTCCCACCCTTAAGATATCTAAAAGTGCACTGACTGATGCTGATAAAAAAATCCTTGCCTCCTTGGCTTTGACAATTAAATCAGCGACAAAAGACCTTGAAGCATTTGAGTTTGGAAAAGTTGCCCACGATCTATATGACTTTTTCTGGCATGATTTTTGCGATATTTACATTGAAGAATCAAAGAACCAGGATGACGACAAAACAAAAAATATACTTTTCTTCGTTTTACTATCATCGCTTAAGCTATTGCACCCATTTATCCCCTTCGTAACAGAAGAGATATACCAACAACTGCCACTTGAAGGCAAGAAGGCGTCTTTAATGGTAGAGAGCTGGCCAAAATAATTTATGGTTTTTGAAGAAGTATTTTCTTTATTGGCGAGATTTATCGTCCCATTCTCACAGATTTCTGTGTATGTCTTTTTTGGCATAACAGCTAGCGTGACTTGGCTCACCCAATTCTCAAGAATGGATAAGCTTCCGGAGCCGGTTAAGGTGATAATAAAGATCTTCGCTTTCGGGATGCTAATCACATTGCCTGTATTTTTGGTCGAGCTATTCCTTTCTAGAGCATTTATAAGGCTGGATCTTCCTCCGTTCTGGCTTACAATATCATACTGGTTTATAACGATAGCCCTTGTTGAGGAACTCTTTAAATACATTGTCGTTAGATATAAGGTTTTAAAGAGCAAAGTGTTTGACGAGCCATCAGATGCTATGATCTACATGATTGTAGCCGCCCTAGGCTTTGCGGGCCTTGAAAACATACTATATTTGCTCCCCACAACGGGAAAGATATTTTCGTTTAACGAATTACTTATCTCAGCGGCGACCATAAGCTTTATAAGATTTTTGGGAGCCAACCTACTGCATGCCCTATGTTCTGCTCTGGTCGGATACTTCATCGCCATATCAATCTGCAGGAAAAAGAAGTACGCATTGACTCTTTTGGGACTTACCATTGCAATCTTGTTGCACGGGTTATATAATTTCTCTATAATACAGTTAGACAGTCCAACGAACCTTTTAATACCGATAATAATCCTTTTGTCGCTTACTGTAGCCGTCACATTAGGGTTTTTAAAACTCAAAAAGATGAAGAGTGTTTGCAGCGTTAAATAACTATCAAAAATCTATGGCAACTTCAAAAAAGTTAAAGATCAAAGAACCTAGTGTTGATTGTGCGGATGCTAAGGAGATAATCGGCGATGACAAAGAAATCCAAACAGAGGGGCAGTTAACGGTTGATGTTTTTGAGACAGAAACAGACTTTGTTGTTCTGTCCACCGTTGCCGGGTTAACAGCCAAAGATATAGAAATATTGGTGGATAAGGACATGCTCGTCATCAAGGGCTGCAGGCCAAACCCGGATAATGCAGAAAAAAGAAACTACTTTTACCAAGAATGCTACTGGGGGCCTTTCTCAAGGAAAATAATACTTCCAGAGAATATAGATAGCGCTCATCCTCAGGCAGAATTTGCCAAAGGACTATTAACTGTAAAATTCTCCAAGAACCCAGGAGACGATAAAAAAGACATCTCCGTAAAGGAAGGCTAAGCTACAAAATAAAAGCCACCCCAAAAGGGTGGTTTTTTGTGCGGGTAGAAGGATTTGCACCCTCACGGGATTTCTCCCACCAGCTCCTAAGGCTGGCGCGTCTGCTGTTTCGCCATACCCGCTTATTCAATTTAGCGTTAATTATACTAAAATTTCCTAGGTTTGCAAATGTAAAACTAAAACGCGCAGGATTAACCTGCGCGGCTTAGCGTATTAGATATCGAAATTTCATCTACTAGGTCAGTGCTGTTATAATTGCCTCTGCTGATTTGGAAAGAATAATCACTGCGGTTCCGATAACGCTCCAAAGGAGCGCTGACTTGGCGTGGCCAAGCTTTTCTGGAGAACCTGCGGCGGTTAAAAACATTATGCCCGATAACACAAACCCAAAGACTACCAATGCAATCCCAGCTGTATACATGGCGTTGGAGATGTTCGTCGCAAGACCAGCGAGGGTAGTAGCTGCGGCAAATGCCATTGCGGTCGGGATAGCCAAAACTAGCAGCCCTATTAAAATAATTAAAATTTTTTTCATCTTATTTTCATTTAAGATGGCTCTGAAAGTTTAGCCAAGCAGAGCCATCTTAGTGATAATTACCGAGCGAACACTAAAGTAGATTCTGAATTATCGTTATTATTGAGTAAGCTAGAATACCAACGATAATACCAGCGATTCCCCACATAAATGCAGATCTTGCTGCAGAAACTTTTTCAGGATTTCCAGCTGATGTCAAAAACAAAATACCGGCAACAACGAAACAGATTAAAGCTACGATTCCAAATACCTTCCACGCTAAAGATTGAAGTGAAGTTATAAGCTGGTCAATGCTTCCGATTTGGACTGGTTGAGCAAAAGCCAATACTGGTAGAACTAATGTGATACCAGCTAGTGTTAATGCGATTAAACTTTTTTTCATTTTCTTAGTTTAAACCTTAATTATTAAATATTCGACCTTTTAAAATAAGCTCGTAATAGTAGTTGCGATTGCCCCCGCGCTTATTGCGACTATCGTTCCGATTATTGCATAAAGCAAACAGGCTTTTGCAGTATTTACTCTTTCGGGGCTCCCAGCTGCGGTAAGAAATATTATTCCGGAAAGAACAAACATTATAATAGTGGCGGCTCCTATTATTCCCGCAACAGCCGTGGTTATCGCTATAATAAGGGTTTTTAAATCATTCGCGCCAGGGATTGGATTAGTTAGCTGATCTGCGCTCGCCGCTCCAGCTAAGAACAATGATCCCAAAAATATAATTGAAAGAACGATTGTGTATTTTTTCATATATTTCTTCCCATTAATAGAATTATACAATACATCGGATATAACAAGCAACTAAATGCAAGCCCCGGATGCCACCTTATCCCCTTCGTCAAGCCTCATTATTCTTACTCCTTGAGTTGCCCTGCCTAGTATCGAGATTGAATTTACCATTGTTCTTATCACGTTCCCTCCCTGAGAGATTACAATCAGATCCTCCTCATCTCCGGCTAAGACCTTGGCAAAGATAAGCTCGCCGGTCTTTGAAGTGATTTGAGCTGTTTTTATCCCGGATCCGCCTCTTCCCTGCAATCTGTACTGAGAGACGTCGGTCCTCTTGCCGTAGCCATTTTCCATGACGACCAGTAAATAATCTTTTTCCTTTTTCCCGTCAGGAGATTTTCTCTCTTCTTTTGAGATAACGTCCATACTGATAACTTCGTCTCCCTTCTTTAGGCCTATGCCCTTAACTCCTGCGGCAGCTCTGCCCATCGGTCTTATGTCTTTTTCATTAAATCTTATAGAAATACCCTTTTTCGTGGTAAGAATAATCTCATCTGCGCCAGTTGTTTTAACAACCTTTATAAGTAGATCTCCCTTCATCAGCTTGATTGCAATTATTCCCGACTTCCTCACATTCTTAAAGTCTTCAAGGGAGGTCTTTTTTATCTTTCCTCCTTTTGTAACCATTACCAAATATTTGTACTTGTCAGCCTCTTCTTTCTTCAGCGCAAGCAATTCCAATACCTTTTCTTCATTTGAAAGCTCAAGGAAGTTAAGTATGCCCCTTCCGCGAGCAACTCTTGTGCCCTCAGGGATTTCATAAGCCTGTGTTTGGAATAGCTTCCCGGTGTCAGTAAAGAATAGCAGATTATCATGGGTTGAAGCAGACATAAAGTGTTCGACGATATCGTCGCCCATTGTCTTCATGCCGACCATGCCTTTTCCTCCGCGCTTCTGGATCTTGTAGGTAGTCGGATTAATTCTTTTAATATATCCTCCTCGAGTTAAGGTAATTACTGTTTCCTCAAGAGGAACCAGGTCTATCTCTGTTATTTCTCCCAGTTTTTGCTTAACAACCTTTGTTCTTCTCTTGTCTCCGAATTTATCTTTTATATCCTGAAGATCTTTTTTAACCAAAGCCTTTAATTTCTCTGGGCTCTTTAAAATAGCGGTTAATTCTGCAATCTGTTTTAATAATTCCTTTAACTCCTCTTCAAGCTTCTTTCTTTCCAAGCCCACCAATGTCTGCAGCCTCATTTCAAGAATTGCTACAGCTTGTCTTTCGGACAGCTTGAACTTCTTCATTAAGTTAGCCCTTGCCTCGTCTCTATCCTTGGACTTCTTAATAGTTTCAATAACTGCATCAATTTTATTTAGCGCAATAACCAAGCCCTCTAAGATATGGGCTCTTTCTTTTGCTCTTTCTAACTCAAATTGGGTTCTCTTTGTAAGAACCTCTTTTCTATGGGCCAAGAAATAGTTAAGCACGTCTGCCAAAGGCAGAATGTTTGGCTGGATTCCATCCACCAAGGCCAGCATATTTAGATAGAATGTCTTTTGAAGGTTTGTAAACTTATACAGCCTGTTTAGAATCCTTTGCGGCTGGAAGCCCCTCTTAACATCAATTGTAATTCGCATTCCCTCTCTGTCAGATAAATCTCGAATATCTTTAATCCCCTCAACTTTCTTTTCAGAAACTAAGTCTGCCATTGAAGAGACCAAGTCTGATTTATTAACCTGATAAGGGATTTCTGTAATTATTATCTGGCTATTGTCTCCTTTTTCCACTATGTCTGCCTTTCCGCGTATAATAATAGCTCCTTTTCCTTGGCAATAAGCGGAGATTATCTCCTTTTGATCATAGATTATGCCTCCGGTTGGAAAATCAGGACCCTGAATGAATTGGAACAAGTCCTCGGTCTCTGTCTTTGGGTGATCTATTAAATGAATTAAGGCATCTACCAGCTCAGTAAGGTTGTGAGGAGGAATGCTGGTTGCCATCCCGACTGCAATTCCAAGAGAACCGTTTAAAAGAAGCTGTGGGACTGGAGAAGGAAGAACCTGAGGCTCTTGCCTTGTCCCGTCGTAGTTATCGATAAAGCTTACTGTATTTTTTTCAATATCCCTTAGCATCTCTTCCCCGATGACAGATAGTTTGCACTCTGTATATCTCATAGCAGCTGCCGAGTCTCCGTCAATTGATCCCCAGTTTCCCTGCCCTTCAATCATCGGGTATCTTAAGGAGAAGTCCTGCGCCATCCTGACCATTGATTCATATACTGCGCTGTCTCCATGGGGATGGTATTTACCTAAAACAGAGCCGACGACTAGAGCGGACTTTCTAAATTTGGCGCTGTGGCGCAATCCCTCTTCGAGCATTGCATACAGAATTCTGCGGTGGACCGGCTTTAAGCCGTCTCTTACGTCAGGAAGCGCGCGGGCAACGATGACAGACATTGCATAGTCGATATATGACTCCTGCATTTCCTGGACTATGCCACGATCCTTAACGTCTCCTATCTCTGTATTTTTATCTGGTTCTTTTGAGGCCATTTTATATCTTTAATTTGTTTCTAAATTTCCCTCCCCGCTATCTGTCCCGCTTGCATCTGGCATGCCGGGGATAATAAGCGGATTTTGAATTTCGGCGCCAGGAGGAAAAAGATGGCTGGTATCCATTTTCTTAAGTTTGTACTCCGCTATTTTAAACCATATGATGCTACCAATCACCGCCAATATCCCGATAGTCACCCACATAATAGTTCTTCGCTGGCTTTCAGGCAAGCCTTGCAATTTCCTTATCCCGTCTCTAATTTTTAATATAATGTTCATTTGATGCTAATTAAGGAAGAAGAACCGCAACATCCATTCCATCTTTTGGCAGAGCACTTAGTTTAACTATCAATTTTTCCTGTGGGATGACTGACTGCTTTCCAACTGCTTTCAAAAACTTCTCAACTCCGTCAAGCTTAATCTTTAAATGCGGGATGTCATAATGCATAGGTATCACAACTTTTGGTTCTATCTGAGACACTACTTTTGACGCCTCAGAGCTGGAAAGCGTATATGTACCTCCAACTGGTATCATTAGTACATCAACGTGTCCGATTGCCTCTATCTGTTCGTCAGTTAATTGTGTTTGTCCTAAATCTCCTAAGTGGCAGAATCTTAAATCTTCTGCTTCTATAGTATATATTATTGTTTTTCCTCTTTCCTTCCCTTGCTCTGCGTCATGAAAAGCAGGAATTCCTTTAATAAACACTCCCTTAACCTCGTATTCTCCTGGCCCTTCAATCAAAAAAGGCTCGCCCTTTACGGCTTTCTTGTTGTTGTGATCATCATGATCATGAGAGATTAATAGAATGTCTGCTGAAAGATTAGGGACCTTTAATCCTACTTTTTCGTCAAAAGGATCTATCACTATCTGAGCTAAGTGATCCTTTGAATTAGAAACTGATATTTGAAAACACGATTGACCTGACCAGCTGATTTTTGCCATAATTTAAAAAAGTAAATCCTAAGCAAGGACCATATTATTTATATAATAATATCATAAATCCTTGACCCCTGCAATGCTTTTGTGTATATTGGTTAGTATGTCTATTGGAGCTCGGATATCTCCAAAAAGACGTAAATTATTATTAATCTATCCGGAATAATTATTAATAACATGGAAGCAAAAGCAGATACAAATTCCCAGCTCTCTGTAGGTTCAATTATAGAGGGAACAGTCGTTGGAAGAGACAGATCGTCTCTTTTTATTGACCTTGGAATTCATGGAAACGGCATAATATATGGCCGCGAGTTTTACATAGCAAAAGACATTATAAAAAACTTGAACGTCGGAGACAAGGTTTATGCCAAAATAGCTGACCTGGAAAACGAAGACGGATATGTAGAGTTATCATTGCAAGAAGCAACAAAACAGATCAGTTGGCAGAAATTAAGAGAATTAAAAGATAAAGGAGAACTCTTTAAGGTAAAGATCTCCGGAGTTAATAAAGGAGGGCTGCTTACCTCTGTTGAGGGGTTAGCCGCATTCTTGCCAGTCTCCCAATTGTCTCCGGAACACTATCCTCGGGTTACAGACGCTGACAAACAAAAGATTTTGAAAGAATTGCAAAAATTCGTCGGACAAACCTTGGAGGTAAAGATCCTAGATCTTTTAGCTGAGGAAAACAAGCTTATCTTGTCTGAAAAGGCAAAGAGCGAAGAAAAGATAAAAGAAATCCTAAAAGCCTATTCTAAGGGAGACAAGGTTGAAGGAGAAATATCAGGAATTGCAGACTTTGGAGTATTTATCAAATTTCCAGCCTTTGTTCAGGGATCTCCTCAAATCGAGGGATTAATCCATATTTCAGAGCTAGACTGGCAATTGATTGAAAACCCAGCAGATTTAGTAAAAGTCGGCCAGGTTGTCCAAGCTCAGATTATTGATATAAAGAACAACCAAGTATTTTTATCTTTAAAGTCTTTAAAGAAAAATCCTTGGGAAGACATTGAAACAAAATTCAAAAAGGGAGATGAAGTAAAGGGAAAGGTAACTAAGATAAATCCTTTCGGAGCATTTGTCCAAGTTGAGGATAAGATCCAAGGACTATGCCACATCTCAGAATTTGGCTCTCAAAAGAAGATGGAAGAATCCTTAGAAGTCGGAAAGAAATACGATTTCCAAATTTCTTCAATCGAACCTCGAGAATACAGAATGAGCCTAAAGCTTATAGAAAAGAAATAAAGTCATTGCTGTAAAATAAGAAGCCCGTTCATACGGGCTTTTTATGTATTTTAAGTAATAAAAGAGGCGCCTGTCGAGAACAAGCGCCTTTACTTAGATCACTTAACGGGTTGTTGGTTGGTTAGCTACTCTCGAAGTAGCAACTTTGACACCTGTTTGGCACTACTCCTACGACGTGGTCGCGGGAGCGGTCACCGGGGCGGCATCACTGCCCTTGTTGTCGGCCGGAGCCGACGGCTGCTCTTCCCGGCTCTTGCCGGGGTGCTTCTTGGCCCGTTCCTGTTCGAGGAACGGCTTGACTTCCGGATCCTGCAGACCCGCACGGTTGTGCACATGCCAGATCATCTGGATCCTCTTGGCGTCTTCGAGCGCCAAGCCCTTGCTCATGAGCAGGGGGACCGGCGGCGGGTTGGGGTAGGACAAGGAGGTGATCCGGAAAACGATCCGGTCGTCCTTGGCCTGCAGCAGGCGCCGCGAGAAGTTACCCCAGCCGTGCGAATCGTTGGCGACCCCAATGATCTTGGAGAAGCCGTTCGCCTGCTTGAAGAGCACGGTGCCTCCTTCGAGGGGGCTGTCTCCGGGCTTCTGGGGCGGCTGGCTCGGGACGCGGATCACGTAGTACCCTTCGGCACCATTGATGACCGCATCGGCGTAGCTGATGTTGGCGCCCTTCTCCAGGTCCGCCGCATCCGTCTCCCACTTGGCCTTCGTGGAGTCCCAGATCTGCTGATTGAGCCCCTTGAAGGCAGCTCGCAGCGTTTCCAGGTCCGCGGGGGTGATGCCGGCCTTGGCGACGAAATTGAATCGCCGTCCGTCGATGGTCGCCCATCGCTTGCCATCCTTCACCTTGCCGCCGGGCAGATCCGCTTCCGCGTTCTCGTCCGTGACCAGCAGGAGACGTCCCTGCCGAATCATGTTGTCGAACATGGCGTGGAGCTGATCACGATCCGGGAGGGGGCGCTGGAGGTGGTACAAGTACCATCCCATGTACGCCGCCTCGACGTACTCCTGACCCTCCATACCGCGGAGGTAACGATCCAACAAGTCCTGCATGGCCCGGGCGTCCTCTTTGAACGTCCGGCCGCTGTCGGGATTGACCGTCTCTCTCGAGGCGGCATCCATCGTCCCGTACTCGACGAGCGACGGGAGGGCGTCGTTGACGACCCATTCCCGGACTGCCTGCGCGTCCTTCACCAACTGCTTGGCCTTCTTGAGGCCCGCCTTGATGTTCAGACGCTTGGGGAGCGTGACGGGCGCCTTCTCGGGCGCTTTTGCGTCGCTGCTCGTTGCCGTTTTGGCCGTTACGGGGGCCAAGTCACCGAGGGAGTCGCCTCCCTGTTCCAGTCCGCCTTTCAAATCCTTCTTCTTAGTCACGATTCTCTCTGCCTTTCTTGGGTTAAAAAACCCCGTTAGTGATCTTATGTGCTACCTACTATTATACCAGACTCAGATTATTTGTCAATACCTTGTATAGAAAAACAGCGTTTGGGAACGCTGTTGTTTATTCTGTTTTGGGTAAAAAGAAGTACACCATCTTGTTGCCGGAATCGTCCTCGCTCGCGCATTGGGCCAGCTCTTCTGACAACTTCTCGTCATGAGAAAAGACTATGACCTTAAGGCCGTTTCTTTTGGCCCATTCTGCGAATGGGACAAAGTCAGCGTCGCCCGACACTATGCACAAATGAGTAAAGCTTGAAACTTCACCGATCAGGGTTTGGCCAAAAGAGACCATGATCTGATCGACTACGTTTTTGGTTCTTATCTCATCCTTCTCCCTTATGACAGGGGGGCAGACGATAGGATATATATCCAGCTCGTAGCATTTGTCTGCCAGGCGCATCATGTTCGTTGTCTTAACGAAGATGAAGGACATGGCGACTCTGCCGATCTGAACTAGCTGGGAAACGAGCCGCTGGTAGACACTCTCAATCGAATGGCTGTGAGGCCCGACGACGGAGGTGTTGTCAATACGAATGTTTTCCTCGTCTATTAGTATAAGTATCCTACTTTCCTTTGGCTGAGGGAAGTAGTGTTTGTGCAGCCTGCGCAACGCGCGCTTGAAAAGATTCATATCCCGTCCTTTTCTGTCTTGGCGGCCAACTTCCGTGTAATAGCAATCCTTTTTTTACCATTTGAATTTCAAGGAACGCCCTTGATAACGTTTTGAATTGTATATTAAGTACGTGATTTTGTCAACCTTGGGGCTCTTTTTTTAAGTTTGCACTTGTTGGTCTTTTCTGTTATTCTAAAAGGTAAACTTTAAAAAAATCTTATGAACCAATTCTTAAAAAACTTCATTTTAATAATCGTAATCTTTTTGATCCTGGGAGGGATCTTTTCCGTTTCGTATATGCCCTCCGAAAAAATCACTGCAATTCCAATTACCAAATTGGTGGAAGATATTAACCAAGACAAGGTCAAGCAGATTACTACAGCAGGAGACAGCTTAACTATTGCTTATAAAGATAATAATAAGGCTTCTTCTGAAAAGGAAGCGAACGTCAGTTTGTCCCAATCGCTCACTGATTACGGCGCAGATAAAACAAAACTAGGCGCCATTGAAATCAACGTCCAGCAGCAGAAGGAAAGCCTATGGTCTTGGCTCTCCCCGATGTTAATCTTCGGGATCCTTCCTTTGTTAGTATTTGGAGTGTTTTTCTGGATGATTTTTAAACAGGCAAAAGGAGGTGCAGTCCAGACCTTTGATTTTACAAAATCCCGCGCTCGCCTATTTGGAGCAGATGGAAACACTAAAAACAAAATAACCTTTAAAGACGTCGCGGGACTGAAGGAGGCAAAGGAAGAGCTTGTTGAAATTGTTGACTTCCTCAAGTTCCCAAAAAAGTATTTACTAATGGGAGCCAAGATCCCAAGAGGAGTTTTGCTTCTGGGGTCAGCCGGCGTTGGAAAGACCTTATTGGCCCGAGCAGTCGCGGGAGAGGCTAATGTCCCCTTCTTTTCGATATCAGGATCAGAATTTGTTGAAATGTTCGTCGGGGTGGGGTCTGCACGAGTAAGAGATCTCTTCTCTACTGCAAAGAAGCACTCCCCTTCAATCATATTTATTGATGAGCTGGACGCTATCGGCAGGCACAGAGGCGCAGGAATAGGAGGAGGCCACGATGAAAGAGAGCAAACCCTAAACCAGATCCTAGTTGAAATGGACGGCTTTGAAAGGGAGAACAACGTCATTGTTATAGCAGCAACAAACAGAGGAGATATACTTGACCCAGCCCTATTAAGACCTGGAAGGTTTGATAGAAAGATAGTCTTGGACCCGCCAGATGTAAATGACAGAGAGTCGATATTGAGAATACATTCTTTGGGCAAGCCTTTGGGGGGAGACATAAACTTTAAAGAAATATCTGAGAGAACCGCTGGGTTCTCGGGAGCGGACCTAGCAAATGTTGCAAACGAAGCCGCCCTATTAGCCGCAAAAAGAAACAAGAACCAAGTTTCCCAAACTGAATTCTTAGAAGCCATTGAAAAGGT
>Ga0172380_10000795_pt1 | contig 57740 bp, 45 predicted proteins | sample Leawe162metaG_FD_119747 | JGI IMG/M metagenome (GOLD analysis project Ga0172380, IMG submission 119747) | Leachate microbial communities from a municipal landfill in Southern Ontario, Canada - Leachate well 162 metaG | ecosystem: Engineered > Solid waste > Landfill > Unclassified | place... | reverse complement strand
TTGTTTTCCACCTTTCTGCTGGCGCCAGAAAGGTGGAGCCAAAGAGGCGCTTTTTCTCACTCGCCAGAGTCAGCCCGCCTCCCGGCGGGCTTCCGCTGGCGGCAGCGGCTCCTTCCTGTCTCCAGGTAGTTGGTTCCGCCTGACGGCGTCACCACCTGGTTCTGGTTCAGGCCTGAAGGCCTTCACCTCACGTGACACAAATCGTCTTTGAGCCTTAGAGCCTTCGTGCTCGACAGATCCTCTGACAAGCCGCACCCAACCCATTTCAAGAGTCATCCAAATGCCGAGCTCTGTGCCTCTGTGCCTCTCTGTTGGATCTACTCTCCGGGAGCCCCGAGCAGGGCGCGCAGGCCGGCCCGGAAGGCGGGCGCGCCGCCGTTGGCCGGATGGCGCACGGCCTGGTGGGCGATGCCCAACTCGTGTAGCACCTGCTCGGCCTTGCGGCCCACGGCGATCACCAATTCGATGGGAAAGAGCCCCAGGAGGCGCGGCAGCACGTGGGCGCAAGCCGCCAGCTCGGCGGGCGTGGGCGTGCGGTTGCTGGCCGGCCGGCCGGCGTGGTGCGGGTGGAGGGGAAAGGCGTTCCAGACGAAGGGCACGGCGGGCAGCTCCTCCACCACGCCCCAGAGAATGGTGCCCGAGGCCTCGCTCTCGCCCTTGGGATGCCCGCTGGTCCAGCCGTATCCCTTGCCCGGTCCGAACAGGCCGTGGCGCGGCAGCCCGCGGGTCAGCATCCGCTCCCCCATGAAGGGCACGCCCGACCAATGGCAGCCGTGGATGCCCGGCGCCTCGCCGATCAGCGCGGCGCGGGGTTGCCGCGCTCGCAGCTCCTCCAGGTAGAGGCGCAGGTTGCGCCGGCGCACGACGTCGCGGGTCGTGTCGCCGCTGGCGTAGGGGTGGTAGCAGTCGGACAGGGGCGGCAGGCTGAACAGCAGTTCCAGCACGCCTTCGAGTGCGGATTCCATCGAGGCTCCTGATTGACCCATCCAAGGTAGCGCTGCGGAACACCCGCCGCCGCCCGCATGTCCACGCGAGCGGACGAATCCCCAGGTTGGTGTCAGGCACGGTGCCAGAGCACTGCAGAATCGTCGTCGTGTCCCGCGTGTGCGCGAGTGGACAAATCCCCAAGTTGGTGTCAGGCACGGTGCCAGAGCATTTCCCAGAAAGGGAGCGGACGTGAAGGACGAGTTGATCGATCAGATGGAGCGCGTGCAGCGCGAGCACTTCTGGTTCCGGGCGCGGGCGGAGATCCTGCTGGCGCTGTTGCAGCCCCTGCTGCGGCCGGGCTTGCGCGTGCTGGACGCGGGCTGCGGCACGGGCCTGCTGCTCTCGCGTCTGACGGGCGGCCTGCGGCTGGCGGGCCTGGACCAAAGCCCACGCGCTCTGGAACACGCCGCCGCCCGCCTGCCCGGCGCCGAGCTGCGTGCCGGCTCGCTGCCCGGCCCGCTGCCCTTCCAGCCCGCCAGCCAGGACCTGATCCTGCTCACCGACGTCCTCGAACACATCGAAGATGATGCCGGCAGCTTGCTCGCGTTGCGGGATCTGCTGGCTCCCGGTGGCCGGCTGCTGCTCACCGTGCCCGCCCTGCCCACGCTTTGGACCCGCCATGACGAGGAACACGGCCACTTCCGCCGCTACACGCGTCCCCAGCTCGCGCTGCGGCTGGCCGCGGCCGGATTCGAACTCGAGAAACTGAGCTATTACAACTGCCTGCTGCTGCCGCTGGTGCTGGCCGTGCGCGAGCTGAAGCGTCTGTTGGGGCGGGACGGCGACGACATGGAGACACCCGCCCGCCCGCTCAACTCCCTGCTCTACCAGGTGTTCGCGCTGGAGCGCCACTGGCTGCCGCGGGCCAACTTCCCGCTGGGCGTCTCGCTTGTGGCCGTGGCCCGACGCCCGTCGAGCGCGCCCGCCGGCGCTTCGGCGGCGCCTCAGGCCCGGAACAGCGCCTTGTAGCTGGAGCGGTGGACCCAGGCCAGGAAAGCCGCGGCCAAGACCACAAACAACGCCACCGGCAGTCCCTCCGGCGCCAGGAAGACGTGCACCAGCAGGATGTTGACGAGGATCGGCGCCAGCAACAGCAGCGCCAGCGGCACGAAGCGCCCCAGTAGCAGGGCCGCGCCGCACGCCAGTTCCAGCGCCTTTACCGTGGGCAATAGATAGACAGAGGCTTCCAGCCCGGCGTTGAACTGCGCCAGCGCGCCCTCCGCGGGCGGCACGGGGATCAGCTTGAACCAGTAGGTGACGGACGCGAACAGGAACAGCAGCCCCAGCAGGCTGCGCACGATGACGACGGCGAACTTCATCCTCCGACCCCTTCCTTCCCGGCGCCCGCGCCGCGCGTGCACCGCGAGTCTGTTGCGAAAGTAGACGACACGGGAATCCTGCCCGCCGGCCCGCCCGCTCTACAGGGTGTTGTGGAAGACCAGCGAGACGCGCCAGCCCGCCACCGGATGGACGCTGTTCAAGTCGCCAAAGGCCTCCACACCCAGCCCCACTTCGGGCAGGACGAACCAGAGGGGCTTGACAAACACCTGCGCGTTGGCCCCCAGACCCACGCCCAGTTGCCGCGAGCGCTCCAGGCTCCAGTTGGCGTTCCTTGTTTCGTGGACGTGCCGGGACAGGGACGGACCCAGCGTGGCCGAGGCCAGCGCCCAGCGCTCGCGCGCGCGGACCCCCCAGCCGAGGCTCAGCCATTGCTGGCTGCGCTCGGCGTGACCAAAGACCTTGAAGCTGGTGTCCAGCCCCAGGCGCCAGACCAGATCGCCGCTCATCCAGCTCTGGCTGACCCCCAACTCGCCGCTCTCCTGCCCAGCCAGCGGACCCAGGCCCAGCGTGAGCCAGTGCGGAGTGTGCCCCACCGGAACCGATTCCCAGGCCGCCGCGCCCGTGCTCGCGCCCGCCAGCAGCAGGCCCACGTTCAGCGTGTGGATCAGCTTGTACATCCTGATTCTCCTGCTGCGCAGCGCATGGGCTGCGGATGACGGGTTTGGCTTGCCAGTGGCCTAGTCGCTGGGCTCGTGCGCTGACAATGCCATGCGTCCGGTGAGCACGAAGGCTCGAAGTCTCGAAGTGGTGTTACACTGCGGACCACCACCAGCGGCAATCTGGTAGCGCACATTCCATTTCCTGCGGGAGCCATCTCAATCCAAAGGGTGGATTGCCGGACCTGCGGGCCCGCACCGACCCGACCCTTCAGCCGTCCAGCAGAGCCCGGATGTATTGTCGCTGGTAATGCAGCTTGACGTTCCAGTTGAGCAGGCTGCCCCCGCCCACGACCAGAAAAATCGCGCCGGCCTTAAGGATCCAGGAATCCAGCTCCCGCCCGTACGCCGCCAGCAAGTAAAAAGACCCACCGAACAGCACGTTCGTGAGCCACACCTGCCAATGCCCAAAGGGCTTCCACATGGTGGCCACCAGCAGCTCGGTGCGTCGCGCCTTGGGCAGCCCAGCAAGTTCGGGAATGGAATGGGTGAACCAGTAGAATTTCATGGGTGGACCACTCTCAACTCAGAGACGCCTCTTATCATTCCTAAAAAAGCGCACAAATGAAGCAATAACCAGTGATATAGTTCTTCCTTATATCCACTACTTGCAACACATACAATCTAAATCAAACTCCTACTTTCTCTATTTCAATTGAAAGTAATAGGTTTGCCATTGAGTGATAAATTCCACCACTTCCTTTAATGACTAATGGAACATAAAGAACATAGACACCTAAAGCATCGAACAACATCGGACCATGGTCGACAATCACTGCTAATGCAATAGAATTGATTGCAATTCTGACGACTAATCTATTCCAACTTGCTGGGCGTTCGCCTTTCGTAAACCTAATCTTGCCGATGTACATTCCGAGAGTTTGACCTTGAAAGATGATAAGTCCTATCAAACCTGACAATAAGAAAAACATAGAATTTACAATCCATAGATCATCCAGATCACACAAGAATTTCCAATCAATATATCTCTTAATTATTGCAAAGTTGTCAAATATAAACAAAATATCAATCAAATCAGCCAATAAAATTCTAAGAGTTTTGTCAGTCACAACAACTCCTGATAGTAAACCTAACATTGGATTCAACTTCATCGCGCTTGGCGCGACGCTTGCCCTTTCCTACCGACTTCTCCTTCTGTCAAGCTCTGCAAGCGCCGTAATAAGCGCAAGATCGGCGGAAAACGCTGCTACTCATCATTGATTGATTGTGAATTGACTAATTCCAATAATCTATTCCATCAACGTGAAATTCAAAAGTTTGATTCCAGTACGTATAATTGTTACATTGATCAACAAATGCCGTGTTATTCCGCCAGTCACTCGATACATTTAGCCAGTCCCGAAATCTGATTCGTCCAAAGAGCAGGTATTTTTGACAGTTGTTTGACAAACGCTGATTATTATAGAAATATACTTCTTCATAGCCATTCCACCGATCACCCAGCCAACGTGTCTGGAATTGCTCGGATACGACAAACATATTCCCCCGTTCTGGGGCTACTGGAAAGCTATCGAAGCTAAACATGAGTCGCAGTTCTGATGCCCACAACGAATCTGGATTCGCAAGAAATGAATGATTGTTCCAGTATATCTGCGATTCAATCACAATTAGAGAGTCAACATAATTTACAATGCCATCTTCTGCGATTTCCTGAAGCGTGACACTAAATGTTTCGATTTGACCAGCGTCCGATTCACATCCAATGAAGCAAATACCTAGTAAAAGCGCGATTCCCAAACATCTATAGCCTCTCATGCCTACTCCCTTGGACGAGATGACGACCAGCTTTACACACACGGAGACCCCGTTGTAGCTTGATGGAGCGTCGACAAAGACTCAAACCCCCTCTCGCGACCAAGTGAACATTTCCGTGTGGGCGCTGCAAGGAGAATCTGGCCACCAAGGGAATCCAGGCAGGAAAAGCTGTCCAACACGTCCCCATCCGGTTTTGTCTGCGAAGCAGCCAAAACCGGCTTCCTTCGCGAGGCGCGGGGGAAGCGCCACCACCATCCACGTAACACGATTGGGCAGCGGCCACCAGGGATGGGATTCCCCGGTCAAGCCGGGGGATGACGGGACTGGCTGGGGATGACGAGCGAAGGTTCAGATTGGGCGACGCGGTGAAGGCCGCAGGGCTAACCGCCCGTGCCTGAACCACAACCGGGGTGAAGCGCGAAGGCTACCTGCCTGGGGCGAACCAACTACACGAAGACAGGAAGGAGGCGCTGCGGCCAGCGGAAGGCCACCGGGAGGTGGCCTGAGTCTGGACGGCCGGTCAGGCCCGTTGAGAAAAAGCGTTCTTTGGCGCCTAACCGGCCGTGCCACCTTTCTGCGCAACAGAAAGGTGGCATCAGGCGCGTCAGCGCCGAAGGGAGAAGCAACCGCAGCAGAAGCAGCGTCAGCGCAAACCAGAGCCAGCGCCAGCAGCAAGAGAGCCGTCAGTGCCAACAGGAGCCAGCGCCTGCAGCAGGAGCACCGTCAGTGCAATACGAGCCTGCGCCAGCATAAGCCCTCAGCCGCGAGGGTGATACGCCCGGTACTGCGTGCGCAGAAACTCGCGATCCACGTGCGTGTAGATCTGCGTGGTGGCGATGTCCGTGTGACCCAGCATCTCCTGCACCGCTCGCAGGCTGGCCCCGCCCTCCAGCAAGTGAGTGGCGAAACTGTGTCGAAGGCTGTGCGGATGGAATTCGCCCGTCAGCCCGGCCTCCGCCAGCCGCTTTTGGAGGATTTTCCAGAAACCCATCCGCGTCAGCGGTCCGCCTAGGTGGTTGAGGAAGAGGCGCCAGGCTGCGCCCCGGCTGCGCTCCGCGCTGCGCGAGCGCGCCACCAGACCGGGACGGGCCAGCTCCTGGTACTCCTTAAGGGCGTCCCAGGCCGGCGAACCCAGAGGTACCACGCGTTCCTTGGCGCCCTTGCCCAGGATGCGCAGCAGGCCCTCCTCGGGCAGCAGATTCTGGAAGCCCAGGCTGCAGAGTTCGCTGACCCGCAACCCCGCGCCGTAGGCCGTCTCCAGCAGGGCCTGGTCACGCAGCCAGAGCCAGCGTTTGAGGTCCGGGCCCGGCGCCGGCACCTCCAGCAGGCGATTCATCTCGTCCGCGCTCAAGGTGCGGGGCAGGGTGCGGATTAGGCGCGGCGTATCCAGCAAGCGGGCCGGATCGCTGCCGCGCAGGTTCTCCGCCGCCAGCCAGGCGTGGAAGCCGCGCAGAACGCTCACTGCCCGGGACTGGCTGCGCACGGAGAGGCCCAGTTCGTTGACCCAGACCAAGTAGCGCTCCAGCCCGCGGATGTCCACCTCCAGCGGCCCCAGGCCCTGCAGCTCCAGCGCCTCGAAATAGCGCAGCAAATCGTGCTCGTAGGCGGAGAGCGTGTTCTCCGCCAGACCGCGCTCGTAGCGACAGTGGTCCAGGTAGCGGCGCAGCAGGCGCGAGGTGTCAGACATGGGGGATTTCCAGACCGGCGGATGGAGCGGACAGCGGCGCGCCCGTCAGCGCCTCGGCGGGCCGCAGGTCCTCCAGCACCAGCTGCAGTTCCGTGCGGCCATTCCAGTGGTTCAGGCCCAGTTCGAAGACCACGTCCACCTGCTGGCCGTAGCGGATCCGCTCCGCTTGGGGGCCGTGCTTCCACCAGACGGCCTCCGCCCGCCGCCCTTCCGCCTGCAGCCAGAGCTTGAGGTGCTTGCCTTGCGACATCTGGAACACCCGCTCCACCTGGGCACCGAACAAGCCCAGCCGGGGCCGCGGATTGCCCGTGCCGCAGGGCTCCAGCACCTCCAGCTCGGCAGGCAGCGAGAGGGTCAGCTCGGACATGGCCACGGCGCTGTCCACGCGCAGCTCGGGCACGGGCAGGTCCGGAGCGCGCTCCTCCAGGTTCTCCCCCAGCCGGGCCATGAACTCGCGCAGGTGTTCCTCGCGCAGGGTCAGGCCCGCCGCCTCCGCGTGGCCGCCGAAGTCCACCAGCAGGTCGCGCTGACGCGCGATGGCTTCGGTGATGTTCAACCCGGGCACGCTGCGCGCCGAGCCCTTCACCAGCCCGTTGCCCAGCACGCGGCTGAGCACCAGCACGGGCCGCTCCCAGCTCTGGCAGAGGCGCCCGGCGATCAGCCCGATCACGCCCAGGTGCCAGTCCGCGCCCACGAAGATCAGGATGGCCGGCAGCTCGCCCGCGTCCCTCAACGCGTGCTCGGCCTGGGCCACGGCCTCGTCCTGCACGCGGCGGCGCTCCTGGTTCAGGGCGTCCAGCTGCGCGGCCAGGGCCTCGGTCTCGCGCCGGTCGCCGCCGTCCAGCAGGCGAAAGGCCAGCTCGGCTCCGGCCAGCCGGCCGGCGCAGTTGATGCGCGGCCCCAGCTGCCAGCCCAAGGTGCGGGCGTCCACGCCGCCCTGGGGCGGACGCACGCCGGGCAGCGCCAGCAGGGCCTCCAGGCCCGGCCGGCCGCCGCCGCGGATCACCTCCAACCCGCGCCGGATCAGCAGCCGGTTCTCGCCGGTCAACTGGGCCATGTCCGCCACGGTGCCCAGGGCCACCAGGTCCAGCCCGCGCTCCAGCTGACGCCAGCCCAGCGCCTCCAGCAGTTTCCAGGCCACGCCCACCGCGGCCAGGGCCTTGAAAGGGTAGCCGCAGCCCGGCTGGTGGGGATTGAGCAGGGCCACGACGGGCGGACGCGGACCGGTCAGGCTGTGGTGGTCCACCACGATCACGTCCAGGCCCTCGCGGGCGGCCAGCTCCAGCGGCTCCAGTGCCGACGTGCCGTTGTCCGCTGTCACGAGCAGGTCCGTCGGGCCGTCGAGGATCTCGCGCATCTGGGAGACCTGCAGGCCGTAGCCCTCCTCCACCCGGTGAGGCAGGCGCACGGCCACCGTGGCGCCCAGATCCGCCAACCCCTGGCGCAGCAGGGCCGCGGAGGTGACGCCGTCGGCGTCGTAATCGCCGAAGACCAGGATGCGCTCGCGCTCGCGGATCGCCCGCTGGATGCGCTCCACGGCTCTGTCCATGTCCAGCATGAGGAAGGGATCGTGCTGGCGCTCCGCCGCTGGGTCCAGCCCGCGCCGGCGCAGGATGCGCGCCGCCACGCCGCCGGGCTCCCAGGGGCCGCTCTGCACCTGCCAGCGCGGCCTCACGCCCGGGCCTCGGCGTCCAGGCGTGCGAACAGCCAATAGAGGCCCACCAGGGTCTTGCTGTCCTGGATCGCGCCCGACTCCAGCAGGTGGCGCACCTCGGCCAGCGGCAGGCGGTGGACGTCCAGGCACTCGCCCTCGTCCAGGCCCGCCCGGCCGGGGCTGAGTTCGTCGCAGTAGAAGATGTGGATCACCTCGTCCGAGTAGCCGATGCAGGGCAAGAGCGGCAGCACGTAGTGCAGGGCGCCCGCCCGCCAGCCCGTCTCCTCCTCCAGCTCGCGCCGACCGCAGGCCTCGGGGTCCTCGCCCGGATCCAGTTTGCCCGCGGGCAACTCCCAGACGGCCTTGCCGACGGGATAGCGGAACTGGCGCTCCAAGATCAATTCATCGCTGGCGCGCAGGTGCGCGATCACCGCCACCGCGCCGGGGTGGCGGATCCACTCGCGCACGGCCTCGCGGCCGTCGGGCAGGCGCACGGTGTCCGAAAAGACCTTGAGCAGCCGGCCGTCCAGCAGCTGCCGGCTCGCCACGCACTCCTCGTGCAGGTTCTCGGGTTGTCTCACGGCCGGCCCTGTTCCAGCAGGCCGCGCTCCCGCAGCCAGACCCGCAGGGCGGCGGCATCCAATGGATAGGCCTTGTGGAAGGCGCCCTGCCATTTCAGGTAGGGAATGCCGCGCTTGCCCGTGGCCGCCACCAGCTCCTCCGCCGCGGCGGGCCGGGCGTCGATGTCGATCTCTTCGTAGTCCACGCCCTCGGCGTCCAGGAAGCGCTTGAGCGCCCGGCAATCCCCGCACCAGGCCGTGCTGTACATTTGCAGACCCGTCATGATTCCTCCCTTGCTGCAGGCAAAGTAAGGAAGCCCCCGGGCTCCCCCTGAGCCGGGGCGAGGCGGGAATGGGCCGGCGAACCGCGGCGTCCAAGGCCCGTGACGAAGCGCCGGCCGCGGGTGGCCGGCGCCGCCGGGCCGCGCGCTGAGGCAGACAGGCAGCCCTTCAAACAGGACGGAACGATGCAGGTCGAATGGGACGCCAGCCGCGAAGAGCAGGAACGGGACTGGGTCCAGGCTGCGCTGGACGGCGACAGCGAGTCCTTTCGACTGCTGGTGGAAGCCTACGAGAGCCGCGTGGCGACCGTGGTGACAGGCATGCTGGGGGAAGGTCCCGACGCCGACGATGTGGGGCAGGAAGTCTTCATCCGCCTGCACCACTCGCTGGCCCAGTTCCGGGGCGAGTCCCGGCTGGGCACCTGGCTGACGCGCATCGCCATCAACCTCTGCCTGGACCGGCTGCGGGCGCGGCAGCGCTGGCACAAGCGCTTCCTGGGTCTGGAAGAAGACGAGCTGCGGCCCCGGGAACCCCGGGTGGACGGCGAGGCCCTGCTGGACGAGCGCGAGCGCGGGCGGATCGTGCGGCGCGCCGTGCGGCGCCTGCGGCCTTCCTGGCGGGCCGTGGTGGTGCTGCGCCACCTGCGCGGCTACAGCACCGAGGAGACCGCCCAGACCCTGGGCATTCCGTTCGGGACCGTGCTGTCCCGCCTGTCCCGCGCCCTCAAGGCCCTGCGGGAGGATCTGGGTCCCCTGCTCGAAGAGGGACCGACAGCGAGCAAGGAGAAGGTCGCATGAAGAACATCCAGGCTCCGGACCGACTGGAGGAGCTGCTGCGCGCCAGCGCCGACGGCACCTTCGCACCGGGCTTCTCCCAGCGCGTGCTGTCCCGGCTGGAACTCCGGCCCGGGCGGCCCGAGGCGGAGCTCGTCGCCCTCTGGACTTGCCGGCTCTTCCCGCGCGTGGCCGTCGCCGCCGGACTGCTGCTGGTGGCCATGGCCGCCTGGAATGTGGGCAGCACGGCCGGCGCAGGTGACTGGGTGGACCGCCTGCTGAGCCTGCCCGCCGCCACCCTGGACAACAGCCTGGCCCTCTCGCAACTGGAGGATTGGTCATGAACCCGCGTGTGCGCAGCTGGGCCGCCCTGGCCGTCACCCTGTTGCTGGGCCTGGGACTGGGCCTGTTGATCGGCAGCCGGCTGGCTGCCCAGCGCTTCTCCCGCCTGAACGCCCTGTCGCACCCGCCCATGCTGGTGGACATGCTGCACGAGACCCTGGATCTGGACGATGCCCAGCGGGCCGTACTCGACAGCCTGCTGGACGCCCAGGCCACCCAGGTGAGCCAGCGCATCCAGACCCATCGCCAGGTGATCCGCGAGCAGATGGACAGCCTGCTGCAGTCGCTGAGGCCCCACCTGCGCGCCGACCAATGGAAGCGCCTGCAGGAGAATCTGGGCCGCCCGCCCCGCCGCGGCTTCGGCCTGCGGCCGGACTTCGGTCCGGGAGGGCCCGGCATGCGCCGGGACGGTCGCGGACCCCACGGCCGCGGCCCGGGTAGACGTCCACGTGGCGGCTCCGACAGCCTGGACGTGCCGCCCCCGCCGCCTCCCGACATCGATTGACCATCGACCGAGCTGGAGATCCCCATGAATCTGCGTGAATCGGGCGCCGCCGGTCGGCGTCTGGCCCTGGCCATGGCCGTCACGGCCCTCGCCCTGTCCACCACGGCCTGCCGTGTCCAGCTGACGGCCGCACGCGCCGCGACGGCCCCCCGGGCGGACGGCGGCTTGGCGGACTGGGACTCCGTCCCGCGGCGACTGGTGGCCGGCGAGCGGCTGGGCCTGGCGGCGGCGTGCGACGAGGAGCGCCTGAGCCTGCTGCTGGAAGGCCGCGATCCGGCGTGGTTCCGGGCCCTGGCACAGGGCCGTGTGGAACTGCGCATCGGTCGCGTGGACGAGCGCGGACGGCGGCGCGTGCTGCGCCTCGCGCGCCCCCTGGCAGCCGGGATGGATGGTCTGGACGGACGGGCAGGCCGACCAAAACCGGGTCCGGGCGAGAGGCCTGGCAGCGGACCGGGACCGAGGCCGGGCACGGGTTCCCAGGCAGATCCGGAGCAGGCTTCGCGCCTGGAGTCCGGCCTGCGGGAAGCCATCTGGCTCTGGGTGCTGGAGGGAGAGGATTACCGCGATGAACGGCGACTGCCGCTTTCCGCACCACCCTCACCGCAGGCGGTCCTGTGCCAGCGGGCCGACGGCTGGTTCCTGGAACTGGAGCTGCCGCTGGAGCGCCTGGCCGCGGTTCAGGCCCAGCCCGGGCAGCTGCGGCTGGAAGTGGCCGCCGTCAAGGAGGCCGCGCAACCCTCGGCCGGGCGTGACACAGACGGCGCGGCGCTGCGCCAACCTTTCGGCGGCCCGCCCGGCGACAGCGCTGGCGGTCATCCGGGCGGCCGGGGCGGTGGTCCGGGTGGCGGCGACGGCGGAGGTTCCGGCAAGGGCATGGGCGGTCCGGGTGCTGGAATGGAGGGCGGTCCGAACGGTGGGATGGGAGGCCGGCCGGGCGGTGGCCCAGGCCAGCGACCGACGGAATCCACCAACAACCGACTCCAGCTGAGCGGACTGCCGGTGAAGCTGACCATTGAGTTGACGCAGTAGGGGAATGGGCCGACGGGTGATTACGTCCGACCGGCATCTGACATCAAGGAGGATCTCATGAACACGACCACTGTCCGCCGACTGGGCCTGGCCCTGCTGCTGGCCGCCCTGGGAGTGGCCGCGGCCCAGGCCGTGACCTCGCCCCGCGACCTGAGCGCCCAGCAGCGCCAGGAGCTGGCCGCCCTGCGCGACAAACTGGAGGCCCAGGGCGCGGACCGCGCGACCTGCCGGCTGGAACACGACAAGTTGCTCCAGTCTTGGGGCCTGGAGCCCATGGCCGGACCGGGCCGGGGCCGGGGACCGAGTGGACCCGGCGCGCTTCACGACCAGCTGACCCAGGCCCAGCGCACGGAGCTGCACGCTCTGATGGAGCGTCTGGACCAGCAGGACGCCGACCCCGAGCTGCGGCGCTCGGAGCACGACAAGCTGCTCCAGTCCTGGGGCCTGGAACCCGGCGCGGGCCGGGGACCCTGCGGACCGGATGGTCCCGGCGGACCCGGGGCCATGCACAACCAGCTGACCAAGGCCCAGCGCGCGGAACTGCGCGCCCTGATGGAGAGCCTGGACCAGCAGGACGCCGACCCCGAGCTGCGACGCACGGAACACGACAAGCTGCTGCAGTCATGGGGCCTGGAACCCGGTGCAGGCCGGGGCTGGGGACCCTGCGGGCCGGAAGGTCCCGGCGGACCGGGTGCGTTCCACGACAAACTGACCAAGGCGCAGCGCAAGGAACTCCGCGCCCTGAGGGAGCGCCTGGACGAGCAGGACGCCGACCCCGAACTGCGGCGCGCGGAACACGACAAGCTGCTCCAGTCCTGGGGCCTGGAACCCGGCGCGGGTCGGGGCCGGGGCCAGGGCTGCGGCCCGCGGGGTCGCAGTCTTCGCGGGCGACGCCCGTGTGAGACAGCGGCCCAGGCTGTGGACCCGACCACCGCCGGCAGCGGAAACGACCGCGCCGTCGCCACGGCAGGTCTCCAGCTGCTGCAGGGCAACCAGCCCAATCCCTTCAATCCGGAGACTTCCATCCGCTTCAGCCTGCCCGCGGCCGGGGACATTCGGCTGGCGGTCTACGATTTGAGCGGTTCCCTGGTGCGGGAACTGCAGAGCGGACGCCTGGAGGCGGGCGTCCACAGCGTCAGCTGGAATGGGGAGTCCGGCGCGGGACGTCCCGCCGCCAGCGGCACCTACCTCTACCGGCTGGAGTGGCAGGGCCACACGGAGACCGGGCGCATGACGCTGCTGCGCTGAACCTTCCTGTCTGCACTCCGCGAGGGACGGCCGGCTCCAGGAGGAGCGGCCGTCCTTCGCTTGTCTGACAGGTCCGCCGGGGCAATGCAATATTGGCGCCCCCAATGCGAGGCCACCATGCTGGATTCACTGATCACCCTGCCGTTGTTCTGGAAGACCGTCGCCGTGTCCGTGGCCACGGGCGGCATCATGGGCCTGGAGCGCCAACTGCGCGGCAAGCCGGCCGGCATCCGCACCAGCGTGCTGATCTGCCTGGGCACGACCATCTTCGTCTTCCTGTCCCACCAACTGGGCGGTCCGGGCACGGATCCCACCCGCGTGCTGGGCCAGGTGGTGACGGGAATCGGCTTCCTGGGAGGCGGCGTGATGCTGATCCGCGAGGGCATCGTCTATGGTGTCACAACGGCGGCGGTGATCTGGATGCTGGCCGCCGTGGGTTCGATGATCGGCTTGGGCTATTTCGGCGCGGCCTTTTCCATGGCCATCGTCCAGGTGGCCGTGCTGGTGGGCGTGGAGATGTTCGAGTCGCACTTCCCCTGGTTCCGGCGCGGCGTGCACTCCGTGTATCACAAGATCACGGTCCAGGAGCACGAGGAGGCGGAGCAGGTGCGTGATCGGTTGCGGGAAGAGGCCCTGAACCGCAACAAGGGGCAGTCGTCAGGCCGTCGCAACTCGGATGTTTGATCAATCCCCCAGCTGATACGAGCAAGGGCGCCTGCGGGCGCCCTTGGCATTTCGACGATGGAGTCGGAACGACGACAGTACGATGGTCAGCCGTCTTACCTGACTTCTTCGAGAAGCCCCGACTCGCGCCGGGGCTTCTCGAATTCGGTCAATCGCAGACTCAGGCCTGGCCGGCCAGGCGCTTGTAGAGTTCCCAGCGCTCGGCCACCTCGCTCTTGCCCTGCTCCAGCAGCGTCTTGGCGCGCGCCGGCTGGGCCTTGGCCAGCATGCGGTAGCGCGTCTCGCTGTAGGTGTACTCCTCCAGCGGAATGCTCGGGTCCTTGCTGTCCAAGAGGAGCGGGTTCTCGCCGGCCTCGGCCCGGCGCGGATCGTAGCGGTAGAGCAGCCAGTGACCGGACTTCACGGCCAGATCCTGCTGTTCCATCCCGCGCTCCATGGCGATGCCGTGGGCGATGCAGTGGCTGTAGGCGATCACCAGCGAGGGGCCGGGATAGGATTCGGCGTCCAACAGGGCCCGCAGGGTGTGCTGGTCCTTGGAGCCCATCGCCACCTGGGCCACGTAGACGTTGCCGTAGCTCATGGCCATCAGGCCCAGATCCTTCTTGCCCGAGGCCTTGCCGCCCGCGGCGAACTTGGCCACCGCGCCCGTGGGCGTGGACTTGCTGCTCTGGCCGCCGGTGTTGGAGTAGACTTCCGTGTCCAGCACCAGCACGTTGACGTTGGCGCCCGAGGCCAGCACGTGGTCCAGGCCGCCGTAGCCGATGTCGTAGGCCCAGCCGTCGCCGCCCATGATCCAGACGCTGCGCTTCACCAAGTTGCCCGCCAGGCTTCCCAGATGCAGGCTCTCCCAATCCATGCGGCCGGCGAGCTTGGCCCGCAGGGCCTCCACGCGACCGCGCTGGGCCGCGATGCCCGCCTCGTCGTCCTGCACGGCCTCCAACAGGGAGGTCACCAATTCGGCGCCCAGCACGTCGCGCAGCCGCACCAGCAGCTCGCGGGCGAACTCGGCCTGCTTGTCCACCGTCAGGCGGAAACCGAACCCGAATTCGGCGTTGTCCTCGAACAGGCTGTTGCTCCAGGCCGGACCGCGCCCGGCGCTGTCGCGGCTCCAGGGCGTGGTGGGCAGGTTGCCGCCGTAGATCGACGAGCAGCCCGTGGCGTTGGCCACCAGCATGCGGTCGCCGAAGAGCTGGCTAACCAGCTTGACGTAGGGCGTCTCGCCGCAGCCCGAGCAGGCGCCGCTGAACTCGAAGAGCGGCTGCAGCAGCTGGCTGCCCTTGATGCTGTCCACCTTGACCTGGCTGCGGTCCACCTCGGGCAGCTGGAAGAAGAACTCCCAGTTGGCCGCCTCCTGCTTGCGCACGGGGGGCTGGGAGATCATGTTCAGGGCCTTGCGGCTGGTGTCGGACTTGTTTTTGGCCGGGCAGTAGACCACGCACAGTTCGCAGCCCGTGCAGTCCTCGGGGGCCACCTGGATGGTGTAGGCCGTGCCCTCGGGCCAGTCCTTGCCCTTGACGGGCGTGTGCTTGTAGGTCGCCGGCGCGCCCTGCAGCAGGGCCGGATCGTAGACCTTGATGCGGATGGCGGCGTGCGGGCAGGCTAGCGCGCACTTGCCGCACTGGATGCAGCAGCTGGGATCCCACTCCGGGATCTCCAGCGCGATGTTGCGCTTTTCGTAGCGGGCGCTGGAGAGCGGCCAGGTGCCGTCCACGGGCATCTCGCTCACCTTGACCTCGTCGCCCATCCCGGCGACGATCTTGGCGATGGTCTCCTGCACGAAGGCCGGGGCGTCCGGCGTCACGGGCGGGCTCATGGTGATCAGGCTGCTGACCTCCGCCGGCACCTTCACCTCGTGGAGGCCGGCCAGCGAGCCGTCGATGGCCTCGTAGTTCTTCTGGACCACGGCGTCGCCCTTGGGGCCGTAGGTCTTCTTCACCGTCTCCTTGATGCGCATGATGGCCTCTTCGCGCGGCAGCACGCCGCTGATGGCGAAGAAACAGGTCTGCATCACGGTGTTGATGCGCTGGCCCATGCCCGTGGCCGCGGCCACCTTGTAGGCGTCGGTGACGAAGAAGCGGATGTTCTTCTCCACCAAGTGGTTCTGGATGTGGCGCGGCAGGTGCTCCCAGACCTCTTCAGGGCTGAAGCTCGTGTTGAGCAGGAAGGTGGAGCCCGGCATCGCCGTCTTCAGCACGTCGTACTTCTCAAGGAAGAAGAACTGGTGGCAGCCGATGAAGTTGGCCCGGTCCACCAGGTAGCTGCCGCGGATGGGCGTCCGCCCGAAGCGCAGGTGGCTGATGGTCATCGAGCCCGACTTCTTGGAGTCGTAGACGAAGTAGCCCTGGGCGAAGTTGTCCGTCTCCTCGCCGATGATCTTGATGGTGTTCTTGTTGGCGCCCACGGTGCCGTCCGCGCCCAGGCCGTAGAACATGGCGCGGAAGACGCCCTCGTCCTCGGCGCTCCAGTCCTTGTCCCATTCCAGGCTGGTGTGACACACGTCGTCGATGATGCCCACGGTGAAGTGGTTCTTGGGCTTGGGCAGGGTCAGGTTGTCGAAGACCGCCTTGACCATGGCCGGCGTGAACTCCTTCGAGGACAGGCCGTAGCGGCCGCTGATCACCCGGGGCAGCCCGCTGAAGGCCGCGTAGCCCTCGGAGATCCCCTCCTGCACGGCGGTCAGCACGTCCTGGTAGAGCGGCTCGCCCGCGCAACCCGGCTCCTTGGTGCGGTCCAGCACGACCAGGCGCTTGACCGAGGCCGGCAGGGCCTTGAGGAACAGCTCGGCGCCGAAGGGCCGGTACATGCGCACGTAGAGCAGGCCGGTCTTGCGGCCCTCGCGGTTGAGCCGGTCCACGGCCTCCTTGACGGCGCCCTGGCCCGAGCCCATGATCACCAGCACGTCTTCGGCCTGGGCGTCGCCGTAGAACTCGTAGGGCAGGTAGCTGCGGCCCGTGAGCCGGGCGAAGCGGGCGAAGATCTCGGCCAGGTGGCCCGGGAACTCGTTGTAGAAGGGGTTGACCGTCTCGCGGCCCTGGAAGTAGACGTCGGGGTTCTGGGCCGTGCCGCGCAGGACGGGGTTGTCCGGGTTCAGGCCGCGGGCACGGTGGGCCAGGATCCACTCGTCGTCCAGCATGGAGCGCATCACCTCGTCGTCGATGAGCTCGATCTTGGCCACCTCGTGGCTGGTGCGGAAGCCGTCGAAGAAGTGCAGCACGGGGATGCGGCTCTTCAGGGTGACGGCCTGGGAGCACAGCGCCATGTCCATCACTTCCTGCACGCTGCCGGCGGCCAGCATGGCCCAACCGGTCTGGCGCACGGCCATCACGTCGCTGTGGTCGCCGAAGATCGAGAGGGCCTGGGCCGCGATGCTGCGCGCGCTGACGTGGAAGACCGTGCTGGTCAGCTCCCCGGCGATCTTGTACATGTTGGGGATCATCAGCAGCAGGCCCTGGGAGGCCGTGAACGTGGTGGTCAGGGCGCCGGTCTGCAGCGCGCCGTGGCAGGCGCCGGAAGCGCCGCCCTCGCTCTGGAGCTCCACCACCCGCGGCACGGTGCCCCAGATGTTCGGTCGCTGCTCGCTGGACCACTGGTCGGCCCACTCGCCCATGTTGGAGGAGGGCGTGATGGGATAGATGGCGCAGATCTCGTTGGTCCGGTGTGCCACGTAGGCGGCGGCTTCGTTGCCGTCGATGGTGACCATGCGCTTGGACATGGCGTCTCCTCGTTTCTTTCCATCTCCCGGCCCGGCAACGGCTTGGCCAGGCTCTTCAGGAGAGGTATCCATAGAAAGTGAACCAATGTAAGAAGTGGGGAAGGAAACGTCAGAGGATTAACAGCCGATTTGGCCGCCTCTGGTGGGATTTTCTTGGAAGCGCTTGTCGGTCATGCGGAATTGGGGCTGAGTAGGATCGGATGTTAGGCGTCGCCAAGCGCTCAGGCCGCCGCCAACCGACGCACCACGAACTCCTTGCGGTGCTGCTCAGCCCGCCACAAGTCATACTGGGCCTGCTGGAGGACCCAGCTCTCCGCCGTGGTATCGAAAGCCAGGGAGAGTCGGACGGCCATTTCGGGACTGATTCCCGCCCGGCCGTTGAGGATGGCGGAAAGGGTCTTGCGGCTGACTCCTAGGGCCGCTGCGGATTCGGTTACACTCAGGCCCAAGGGCTCCAGGCACAGGGCCCACAACACCTCACCCGGATGGGGCGGGCACTGCATGCGGCTCGCACTCAATGGTAATCCTCCAAATCCACGCCGGCAGGTTCGCCGTCCACAAACCGAAAGGTCAAGCGCCAGTTGCCACTGATCCGCACAGCCCAGACATCCGCACGGTTCCCCTTCAAGCGATGAAGGCGCAGGCCGGGCAGGTCCAGGTCCCGGAGCTCTCGCGCCGCCTGCAATCGGGCCAGAACCAAGCGCAGGCGGGGAACCAGCGCCACGGGCACTCCACGAGGAGATCCCGAGGTGAACAGCTGCTCCAGACCTTTGTGACGAAATCGGTGGATCGGCATGAAGAGTGTAACGCTTTGGGTTACAGTCGGCAAGCTCCAACCGACTGCTCCACGGCAATCAGGCTGTCACTCTCCGGCCGTTCAAGCGCTCGGCTCTCACCGCGGTCCGCCAGTTGGGAGCTTGTCTGGGATGGTTGACACACTCCCCACGCTCAGCGCGATCCGCCCGACTCACCTTTCACCTCTCACATCTCAACACAGAGGCACAGAGACACAGAGGCTCGGATTGATTTGAGAATTGGGCGGGGGCGGGAAGCCTGCAGGTTCCGGATCCCGCCCCTCCCTCTTCTGACTCTGTGTCTCTGTGTCCCTGTGGTAGGATTCCTGACGAGGATCAGCCGGCCAGGGAGCCCACCACCGCCTCCACCTCGCGCAGGATGGCACCCTCGGCCACCAGCGCGGCCATGGTGTTGTGGTCCTTGTAGAGCGGGCGGTCGATCTCCAGATGCTCCACCTGGCGGCGGATCACCTCGCGGGCCTTGGCCACGCCGGCCCCGGGCTGGTGCTCGCGGAAGTCCAGTGCCTGGGCCGCGGCCATGAATTCGATCCCGACCACGGCGCGCCCGTTCTCGAGGATCTGCAGGTTCTTCAGCGCCGTGTTCATGCCCATGCTGACGAAGTCCTCCTGGTCCGCCGCGGCGGGGATGGACTGCACGCAGGCCGGCGCGCTGAGGATACGCTGCTCGACGATCAGCATGTCCGCCGTGTACTGGCTCAGCATCATGCCGCTGAACATGCCCGCGCCCTTGGTGAGGAAGGCCGGCAGGCCCACGCTAAGCGCCGGGTTGAGCAGGCGGTTCAGGCGCCGCTCGCTCAGCACGCTGACCATGGTCAGCGCCGCGCCGGCGCTGTCCATGGGCAGGGCCACGGGCGAGCCCTGGAAGTTGGCGCCGGTCAAGGTCAGGTTCTCCTCGGGCAGGAAGATCGGGTTGTCGCCCACGCCGCTGAGCTCGATCTCCACCTGCTGGCGCGCCCAGCGCAGGGCGTCGTGGGCCGCGCCCACCACCTGCGGCGTGGAGCGCATGGAATAGGCGTCCTGGACCTTGGTCTTGACCTTGCCGGTCAGCAGATCGCTGCCCTGCAGGCAGGCGCGGATGGCCCGCGCGCTACGCACGGCGCCGGGGAAGCCGCGCAGCTCGTGCAGGCGCGTGTCGTAGGGTTTCAAGTTGGCCAGCAGGGCCTCCAGGCTCATGGCGGCGGCGATCTCGGCCATGCGCAGCAGGCGGTCGAAGTCCACCAGGGTCAGCGCGCTCATGGCGGTGAGCAGGTTGCTGCCGTTGATGGCCGCCAGACCGTCCCGGGCCTGCAGACCGGGGATGGGAATGCCGGCCTTCTCCAGCGCCTGGGCGCCGGGCATGCGCTGGCCCTGGTAGAAGGCCTCGCCCTCGCCCATCAGCAGCAGCGCGATCTGGCTCATGGGGGCCAGGTCGCCGCAGGCGCCCACGCTGCCCTTGTTGCAGACCACGGGCGTGACGCCGCGGTTGAGCATCTGGAGCAGCGTGTCCGTGATCTCCGGCCGGCAGCCGCTGTTGCCGTGGGCGTGGACGTTGATCCGCGCCAGCATGGCGCCGCGCACCTGCTCGATGGGCACGGGCGTGCCGATGCCCGCGCTGTGGTTGTAGATCAGGTAGCGCTGGAACTGCTGCACCTGCTCGTCCGTCAGCACCACCTCGGAGAATTCGCCGATTCCCGTGTTGACGCCGTACATGATCTCCTTGGCGAGGATCTTCTTCTCCAGCATGGCGCGGCAGGCGCGGATGCGCTCCCAGGCCGCCGGGGCCAGCTCCACTCTCTCGCCCAAGCGGGCCACGCGCTCCACCAGTTCGATGCTCAGCTGGCCGCCGTCGATGATCAGGGACATGGGGAAATCTCCTAGCTGGAATCGGGGCTGTCGAGGCGCGCCGACCAACGCTCGCGCGCGGGGCGCAATCTAGTTGTTGGATGCTTGACAGGAGCTTGGGCGACGGGCGGGGTTGGGACAGCGGAGCATCTCCACCGCAGAGGCACGGAATCCGAATCGGTCTTGACCTGGGGTGGTCCTCGAACTACCCGAGATCTGTTTGAGCACGAAGGCCCGAAGGCTCGAAGTCGATTTGTGTCACGGGCGGTGAAGGTCGCAGTTCAGACATCACCCTGTGGTTCTTCACCACAGAGTCACAGAGGCACAGAGGCACGGAGCTCATTGGATCACGTGAGGTGAAGGCCTTCAGGCCTGAACCAGAAACTGGGTGAAGTCCGAAGGACGAACCAGCTACCTGGCTCGAGGAATGAGGGGCTGCCGCCAGCGGAAGCCCGCCGGGAGGCGGGCTGACTCTGGCGGGTGAGAAAAAGCGCGTCTTTGGCGCCACCTTTCTGCGCGCAAGCAGAAAGGTGGCAATCACCGCCCCCGGCATTCGCCGGGAAAACCGGTGAGGGGCTGGGATCCCCCGGACAAGCCGGGGGATGACGGACACAGCGGCTGCTCAGAGCCCCCGCGCCAGCGTCACTGTGAAGGTGCTTCCCACGCCCGCCGCGCTGGTCACCGTCACGTCGCCGGAGTAGAGCGCGCAGAGGCGCTTGAGGATGGAGAGGCCCAGCCCGCTGCCGCTGATGTGGCGCGTGTGCTCGTTCTTGATCCGCACGAACTCGCCGAACAGGCGTCCCACCTCCGCTTCGCTCATGCCGATGCCCGTGTCCTGGACCTCGATGCGCAGCACGGGGCCCTCTTCGAAGAGTCGCAGCGCCACGCTGCCGCCCTCGCGGTTGTACTTGACCGCGTTGGAGAGCAGGTTGTTGAAGAGGATCTCCAGCTCGCCCGTGTCCGCCGTCAGCGGCAGGCTCTCCGGCCCTTCCAAAGTCAACGTGATTCCGCGCTCGTCGGCCTGGGGCTTGACGGCTTCCAGCGCGCCCCGGGCCAGCACCGCCAGGTCGGTGGGCTGCAGGTCGCGCTGCTTCTGGCCGCTCTCGATCCGGGTCAGGTCCAGCAGATCGAAGATCAGCTTGCGCATGCCGTGGATGCGCTCCAGGCTGCGCCCCAGGAAGGGATCGTAGGTGGCCAGCTCGGGGCCCATGGTGCGGCGCTGGATCAGGTCCAGGTAGCTCTCCAGCACGGCCAGCGGCGCCTTCAGCTCGTGGGCCAGCACGCTGATGAACTGGAAGCGCACCCGGCGCTTCTCCTCGGCCAGCTCGCGCGCGCGGCGCTCCAGCAGGATGCGCTGGGCGGCTTTCTGGGCCACGGCGCGCAGCTCCTCGGGCGTGAAGGGCTTGGCCAGGAAATCCCAGGCCCCGCTCTTGGTGGTGGAGACCGCCATCTCCAGCGAGGCGTAGGCCGTGATCATCACCGTGAGCGGCGGATGGGGCTGGCTCTTCAGCCACTCCAGCACGTCCAGGCCGGTGCCGTCGGGCAGCTTGTAATCCAGCAGCAGAAGGTCCACCCCGCCCTGCTCCAGCCGCGCGCGGGCCTCCCCCACGCTGCCGGCGGTCTCGCAGGCGAAGCCGACCTCGCCGCCGTCCTCGGGCAGCGCGGCACGGGCAAGGCGCAGCGCGCGCTGGGCGCCGCCGCGCATGCCGGGTTCGTCATCGACAATGAGGACGTGAAGCTCGTCAATCATGCGATCTCCTGCCGGGGGCCTTGATTGCCACCTTTCTGCTTGCGCGCAGAAAGGTGGCGCCAAAGACGCGCTTTTTCAGCGGCCGTAACTAGGCGGCCTCACGGCCGCCGTCGGACAGACGGCCGATCCGTGTGATTCCTGGTGCCGTGTAGGTGGTTCGCCTGACGGCTTCACCCGTTTTCTAGTTCAGCGCTGCGCGCTTCACCTCACGTGCTCCACGGTACGTCGCGCTGGGGCCCGTGGTTCGGTGGCTAGCCCTTGTGACACATCAATCGTGTCTCTGTGTCTCTGTGTCTCCGTGGTGAGAATCCACCACCCATCATGAGGGCAGAGGCAGCAGGCGCTCCACCTCGCGGCGCAGTTGCTCGTAGCGGATGCCCTTGTCCAGCACCACGTCGGCCTTGATCCAGGCCCGTTCCTCGGGGCTGGTGTCCGCGAAGCGGAAGCCCGTCTCGGCGGAGACGCCGGTGACCAGGATCACCGGGGTTGTGGGATGCGCCTGCTTGAGCCGGTGGGCCAGCACGAAGCCCGAGTCGTGGTGCTCGAGCATCAGGTCGAACACGGCCAGGTCGGGTCGGGAGCGGGCGATCAGCCCCTCGCCCTCCGCCTGGGACGCGCCCTCGATCACGCTGAAACCCATCTTCTCCAGGTAGATCCGGACCTGCAGCAGGCAGTCCGGATCATCGTCCACGATCAGGGCCGTCCGGCCCTGGTACGGTGCGGGTTGTTCCATCACTCCTCCTTGCTCTCAGGCCGCAGGCCCTCCAGGGAGCCCGCGCCGTCCTCGCCGCGCCGGCAGGGCAGGATCACCCGGAACTCCGTTCCGACGGGCCCCTTGGTCGCGTCCGTGTTGGTGTCCACCTCGATCCGGCCGCGGTGCATCTTGACGATGCCGTAGGTGACGGCCAGGCCCAGGCCTGTGCCCTTGCCGATCTGCTTGGTCGTGAACAGGGGCTCGAAGATCCGCTCCAGCAGGGCCTCGGGAATCCCCGTGCCCGAATCCCGCACCCAGAGCACGGCCTCGTCGCCCTTGGCCCGGACGCCCACCTGCAGGCGGCCGCCGGCGGGCATGGCCTCTACGGCGTTGTTCACCAGGTTGGTGATCACCTGCACCAGCTGGTCCGGATCCACCTCGGCCTGCGGGGCGGAATCCGTGTCGATCTGCAGGCTGATCAGCTCCGGCACGCGCAGGGCCTTGAAGGCGTGGCGCAGCAACTGGCCCAGATCCGTGGCCTGCAGGACCACGCGGCTGCGGCGGGCGAAGTTGAGCAGGCCGGCCACGATCTTGCGGCAGCGCTCGGCCTGTTCCACGATCATCTCCAGATCCTCGCGCCGGCTGGCCCGCTCGCTCGCGTCGCCGCCCGCGGGTGCGCCCGGGGAATCCGCGTGCCCGGAGGCGATCTCCAGTTCGTCCAGCATGCTCCGGCCGTAGAGCAGGATCACGCCCAGCGGGTTGTTGATCTCGTGGGCGATGCCGGCGGAGAGCTGGCCCATGCTGGCCAGCTTTTCGGCGTTCACCAGCGCCTGGCGGGTCACGGCCAGCCGCTCGCCCGTCTCCCCCAGCTCGTTCAGCGAGTGGCGCAGCCGCTCGATCACCCAGGGCAGGCACATCTCGCTCTCGGCCAGCCCGCGGTGGATGGCCACGGCGTGCTCCTGGCAGCTCTCGTAGCCGCAGGCGCCGCAGTCCAGCTCGTCCTGGGGCAGGCGCTTGCCCAGCCGGGCCAGGATGGTCTTCAGCTCGTCGGGCGAGGGCGGCGGCAGGCGCTGGTCGTCGCGCCGGTAGCCGCGCTCCAGCGAGATCTCGGCGCTGGCCACCAGGGCGACGCGGTGCGTCTCGGGGTCGAAGGCCGCCATGCGCTCCCGGGCGTGCCGGCCCACCGCCGCGCGGCGCCGGAAGAGCGGGGCCTCCGCGCTGATGCCCGCACCCATGATGCAGCCGTTGCAGGACAAGCACTCCAGCAGGCGCGTGTCCAGGGCGTGGCTCTCGAACTCTTGCAGGGCCTCCACGGCGTGCCGGCGGCCGTCCACGGCCACCACCGTGCCGTCCAGCAGGTCCTCGTGCAGGCCGGCGGTCTGCAGCATGCCCCGGCTGACGGGAAAGAGCCGTCCCAGCCCGCTCAGCGGCGGGTCGAACTCGCCGTTCTCGCTCACGCCCGAGGTCCCGTCCTCCAAGCCGCGGGACATCTCCGCCAGCCCCTCCTGCTCCTCCAGCAGCTCGCGCAGCTCGCGGAAGGTCAGCACCTCCTCCACCTCGCCCTCCCGGGCGGCCTCGGCCTTCTTGGCCACGCAGGGCCCGGCGAAGACCAGGTGCAGGCGGGGATCGGGGTTCAGGCGCCGCACCACGCGGGCCATGGCGGTCATGGGCGAGACGATGGGCGCCAGCGCGGGCACCAGGTCCGGGTGGTACTTCTCCACGAAGAAGACGATGGCCGGGCAGGTGGTGGCGATCCAGCGCTCCGCGGGCCGGTCCTCCAGCAGTTCGCGATAGGCCCGGGCCACCAGGTCGGCGCCGAAGGCCACTTCCCAGATGCCCGCGAAGCCCAGCCGGCGCAGGCGGGCCAGCAGGCGGCCGCTGTGCTCGCTGCCGAACTCCGCCGGGAAGCTGGGCGCCATCAGCAGGCCGACGGGCTCGCCCGAGGCCAGCAGGTCGCGCACGGCCCCCAGACTGCCGGCGATCTGCTTGGCCTGCTGGCGGCAGACCAGCACGCAGTTGCCGCAGCCCACACAGCGCTCGGGCAGCACCTCGGCCTGGCCGCGCATGATGCGGATGGCCTTGGCCGGGCACTCGCGCACGCACGTGTAGCACGTGCGGCAGCGCTCGGGGATGGTGCGGATGAGGGCCCGCGTGGTGGGGCTCACGACTCCTCCGGGGTTGACGGCGTGCTCACGCCAGGGCGTCCTCTTCGTCCAGGAGGGGCGCACGGTGCACGTGCAGCAGCTCGTGGCTCTTCTCCGAGAGCGGCTCGCCCAGGAACTCGCGGTACAGCTCGTTCACGGCCCAGTTGCGGTGGCTGCGGCGCAGCATGCCTTCGTCGTCGATGCGGTGCAGGGCCTTGAGCCGCTCCTGCCGGCGCTCCAGCGCGTGCTCGCCGTCCTTGTGGATGGGCTGCCCGCCGCCGCCCACGCAGCCGCCCGGGCAGGTCATCACCTCCACGAACTGCAGCTCGGGGTGCTTGCCGGCGGCGATCTCGCCCAAGAGGGCCTGGGCGTGCCGCAGTCCGTTGGCCACGGCCACCTGGAGCTTGACGCCCCCCGCCTCGATGGAGGCGAACTTCACGCCTTCCAGGCCGTGCAGGGCCGCCACGCGCAGGGGCGGCGGATCCTCGCCCGTGAGCAGGAACCAGGCCGTGCGCAGGGCCGCCTCCATCACGCCGCCCGTGCCGCCGAAGAGCTTGCCCGCCGTGGAGCGCATGCCCAGGGGCAGGTCGGCGTGCTCGGGTTTCAGCTCCTGGATGCGGATGCCGCGCTGCTGGATCAGCCGCGCCAGCTCGCGCACGGTGAGCACGGCGTCCACGTCCGCCCGGCCCTCCCGGGCGTGTTCCGGACGGCCGGCCTCGGCCTTCTTGGCCGTGCAGGGCATCACGCTGACGCTGAAGATCTTCGCCGGGTCCAGTTTTTTGGTCTGGGCGAACCAGGATTTGATCACTGCGCCCATCATCTGCTGGGGGCTCTTGCAGGTGGAGAGGTTGGGCAGCAGCTCGGGACGTGCCTGCTCCACCCAGCGCACCCAGCCCGGCGAGCAGCTGGTGAACATGGGCAGCGGCCCGCCCTGCCGGAGGCGGCGCACCAGCTCGGCGGCCTCCTCCATGATGGTCAGATCGGCGGAGAAGCCCGTGTCGAAGACGTACTCGAAGCCCAGCAGGCGCAGGGCGGCCACCAGCTGCGGATTGAAATCCTGGCCGCCGGGCAGGTCCAGCTCCTCGGCGATGGAGACCGAGACCGCCGGGGCGTGCTGGATCACCACGGTGAGCTCCGGATCCGCCAGCGCCGCGCTGACCCGGTCCAGCTGGCTGCGCTCGCGCAGGGCGCCCGTGGGGCAGACCACGATGCACTGGCCGCAGCCGATGCACGTGGAACGGTTCAGATCGCCGCCGTAGGCCGGGGCGATCACGGTCCGGCTGCCGCGGTGGGTGAAGTCGATGGCCGAGACGCCCATCACTTCCTCGCAGGCCCGCACGCACTTGCCGCACAGGATGCACTTGTCGGGGTCCCGCACCAGGGCCGGACTGGAGACGTCCAGGCTGTGGTGGCGCAGGCCGGCGGGCCAGCGACGGCGCCGCACGCCGTAGGACTGGGCCAGGTCCTGCAGCTCGCACTTGCTGCTGCGCACGCAGTACAGGCAGTCGTCCGGGTGGTTGGCCAGCAGCAGTTCCACCAGGGTCTTGCGCGTCTCCACGGCTCGGGTGGAGTGGGTCTGGATCACCATCCCGTCCTGCACCGGGTGCGAGCAGGCGGGCAGCAGGCCCTTCTGGCCCTCCACCTCCACCACGCAGACCCGGCAGGCGCCGGAGGGCAGCAAGCCCTTCATGTGGCAGAGGGTGGGAATGGCGTGGCCCTCGCGGCGCGCCAGCTCGAGGATGGTTTCGCCCTCGCGGGCCTCCGCCGGCCGGTTGTTGATGGTCACTTGCATGGCAACCTCACGAGACCTTGATGGCGCCGGACGGGCAGGCGGTCAGGCAGGACCCGCAGCCCGTGCACTTCTCGGCGATGATGTGGTGGGGCGACTTGCGGCTGCCCACGATGGCCTCCGCCGGGCACTTGCGCGCACAGACCGTGCAGCCGTTGCAGAGGTCCTCCTCGATCTCGTAGAGCAGGAGGTCCGGGCAGACCTTGGCCGGACAGCGGCGGTCGTAGACGTGGGCCTCGTACTCCGCGCGGAACCAGTGCAGGGTGCTGAGCACGGGGTTGGGCGCGGACTGGCCCAGCCCGCAGAGGCTGGAGTCCTGGATCACGCGGGCCAGCCGCTCGAGGCTGATCAGGCCCTGGAAGCGCTCCAGCGCCCCGGCGGGCTCTTCCCGGCGCCGGCCGCGGCCCAGGCTGTCCAGGATGGCCAGCATCTGGCGCGTGCCTTCCCGGCAGGGGATGCACTTGCCGCAGCTCTCGCGCTGGATGAAGTCCATGAAGTAGCGCGCCACGTCCACCATGCAGGCGCGCTCGTCCATCACCACCAGGCCGCCGGAGCCCACCATGGCGCCCACGGTCTTGAGGGACTCGTAGTCCACGGGGATGTCCAGCTGCGGGCCGGGCAGGCAGCCGCCGGAGGGGCCGCCGATCTGCACGGCCTTGAATGTGTGGCCCTCCGGCACGCCGCCGCCGATCTCCTCGACGATGCGGCGCAGGGGTTCGCCCATGGCCACTTCCACCAGGCCCGTGCGGTTGATCTGCCCGGAGAGGGCGAAAACCTTGGTGCCCTTGCTGCCCGCCGTGCCCAGCGCGGCGAAGGCCTCGGGGCCCATCCGGAACAGGCCGGGCAGGTTGGCCATGGTCTCCACGTTGTTGATCACCGTGGGCCGGCCGAACAGGCCGCGGGTGACCGGGTAGGGCGGACGCGGGCGCGGCATGCCGCGCTTGCCCTCGATGGAGTGGATCAGCGCGGTCTCCTCGCCGCAGACGAAGGCGCCGGCGCCCTTCTTGATCTTCACCTCGAGCCGGCGGCCGCTGCCCAGGATGTCCGCCCCCAGCAGGCCGCAGTCCCGGGCCTGGGTGATGGCGCGCTCCAGCCGGCGGATGGCCAGCGGATACTCGGCACGGATGTAGATCCAGGCCTCTTCCGCCTCGATGGCGAAGGCCGAGATGGCGATGCCCTCCAGCACGCGGTGCGGGTCGCCCTCGATCACGGCCCGGTCCATGAAGGCCCCGGGATCGCCCTCGTCGGCGTTGCAGATCACCGTGCGCGGACCCTCGTTCTGGCGCGCGAAGCGCCACTTGCGGCCGGTGGGGAAGCCGCCCCCGCCCCGGCCGCGCAGCCCGGCGCGCTCCACGTCCTCCACCACGCGCTCGGGAGTGCCTTCGCGGAGCAGGCGGGCGTAGGCCGTCCAGGCGCCGCGCGCCACGGCCTCCTCCAGGCTGTCGGGATTCACCAGACCGCAGTCCGTCAGGACCCAGCGGGTCTGCGGGGCGAAGAAAGGATGTTGATCGATGAAGGGCACGCCGTCCCAGGCCGTCTGGCCCTCACCGCGGAACTGGAAGACCGGGCTGGGATTCTCCCGCGGCAGAGCGCCCCCGGCGGCGAAGGCCAGCAGGGCGTCCAGGTCGGCGGCGCGCACCTTGCGGAAGGCCACGCGCGTGCGGCCGGGCAGCTGCACGTCCACCAGGGGCTCGTCGGAGCACAGGCCGATGCAGCCCACCTCCACCAGTTCGATCCCGGCGGGGGGACAGGCCGCGCGCAGGCGGGCCAGCAGTTTGTCCGCCCCGGCGGAGAGACCGCAGGTGCCCGCGCCGATGATTAATGTGGGCCGGCCCACGTCCTCGCGCCGATGGCGGCGGCCCCACTCCTTGAGTTCGATGCCGCCGCGCTGGCCGTGCAGCGCTTCCTGCACCAGCAGAAGACCCACGCGCTCGTTCATGCCACCGCCTCCTCGACCACTGCCTCCGCCGGGGCGTCCTCCGCGGCGCGGCGCCGGCAGTCCGCCAGGATCCGCCCCACCTGCTGGGGCGTCACGCCGGCGTGGTAGTCGTCGCCCACGGCGATGACCGGCGCCAGCCCGCAAGCCCCGATGCAGGCCACCACCTCCAGGCTGAACAGGCCGTCCCGGGTGGTGGCGCCGGGTTCGATTTTCAGTTCGCGCTGCAGGGCGGCCAGCACGGCGGCCGAGCCCTTCACGTGGCAGGCCGTGCCGCGGCAGACCGCGATGGGAAAGCGCCCGCGCGGCTGGAAGCGGAACTGGTTGTAGAAGGTGGCCACGCCCCAGACCTTGCTGGCGGGCAGCCCCAGATGCTCCGCCACCTGGCGGATGGCCGGGCGGGAGAGGAATCCCAGTTCCTCCTGCAATTCCTGCAGCAGGGGGATCAGGTGATCACGGCTCGGGCCGGGATGGCGGGCCAGGACCTGTTCGATGGACATGTGCGCCTCCTTCACTGACGCTGGATATGTTACTTCTTTAACGATTCGATGTCAAGTCTCTCTCCGACTCTTCCCGCTGGCCGAGGCTCCTTGAGTGCGATCACCTTGATTCAAACGAACTTCTTTCTCCTGACCCATGGTTCATCTGTTTAATTTTTGACGTGTTGAGTTCACGTCTACTACATTATCGACCACAGCGACACCGAACTTCACGCCCGGGAAGCTCTGGCCGACGGCGCGACCCGGGGCGTGGGCTTTCCTACATTCTGGGCGTCCGTGCCGGACCACAATTCGGGAGGATCCATGGAAGCGCCGCGTCGCCTCACCCTGGCACTCTGTGTCGCCTGCGGACTGGGCCTGGCCCTGACCTCCGCCCGGGCCGCCGAGGACCTGACCCCCGTGCTCAGCCTGACCCCCGGCCAGGTGCTGCGCCTCGCGGGCCCCCAGCTGGGTCTCAGCACCCAGTATCCCTGGCTGGTGCGCACGCCGCCTCCCGGCCTGCTGGTCTCCGCCCCCCCCGGCCACCTGGAATTGACCGCCCGGGAGGCCCTGCCCTGGCGCGTGGTGGAGACCAACCACGGCGCGTTGCTGGTGCGGACCCGGGACGGCGTGCCCGTCAAGCTGGCCTGGCAGGGCGAGCCGGGCCAGGCCGTGAGCGCGGCGGGCAATTTCAACGACTGGAACGGCGCCAGCCACCCCCTGACCGAAGTCGCCCCGGGCCGCTACCAGCTGGATTTGCTGGCCGCCCCCGGCGAATTGATCTATCTGCTGAAGGTGGGCGAGCGCTACCTGCGCGACCCGGCCAACCCGGACAGCATCCCCAACGGCTTCGGCAGCTGGAACTCGCGCCGGGTGCTGCAGGACGAGGGCGGCGCGCCGCCGCGCCTGCGCCGGCTGGGCTGGACGCGCCAGGGCGAGGGGCGCGTGGTCTCCTTCCTGGCCGAGGGCCTGGGCGCCGACTGGAGCTGGGCCGGCCTGCACGGCAACCAGGCCCTGGCGGAAACGGCGGTCAGCCGCGCCGGGGACACCCTGCGCGTGCGCCTGGGGGCGGGTCCGACCCTGGGTCCCGACCGCCTGCGCTTCGCCGTGAGCCGCGGCACGCGCCGTTCCACCCTGCAGACGGTCTTCCTGGATTCGGCCTTCGTCTGGCAGGACGCCGTGGTCTACGCCCTGATGCCCGACCGCTTCCGCAACGGCGATCCGGCCAACGACGCGCCCGTCCGCCATCCCGACCTGCTGGGACCGGCCAACTGGCAGGGCGGCGACCTGGCGGGCATCCTGGCCTGCCTGGACGAGGGCTACTTCCGCCGGCTGGGCGTCAACGCGCTCTGGATCTACCCTTTGAACGAGAGCACGGACCAGGCCTGGCAGGAATACCCGGAGCCCCACCGCTGGTACACGGGCTACCATGGCTACTGGCCTGTCCATCCCACCCGCATCGAGCCGCGCTTCGGAGACAGCCTGCTCTTCCGCCAGGTGGTGGACCGCGCGCACGCCCAGGACATGCGCGTGCTGCTGGATCTGGTGGCCAACCACGTGCATCAGGAGCATCCCTGGGTCACGGAGCATCCGGACTGGTTCGGCTCGCTGCTGCTGCCCGACGGGCGGCGCAACCTGCGCATCTGGGACGAGCAGCGGCTCACCACCTGGTTCGAGCCCTACATGCCCGACATCGACTATGGCGCCCACCCCGAGGCCGTGGACGCCATGTGCGAGGTGGCCCTCAAGTGGGTGGACGGCTACGGCCTGGACGGCTTCCGCCACGACGCCGTCAAGCACGTGCCGCGGGAACTCTGGGAGGGCTTGACGCGCTGGATGAAGGCCGGCGTGCCCGACAAGCCCTTCTACCAGATCGGCGAGACCTTCGGCTCCGACGAGTTGATCCAGTCCTACGTGGGCCCGGACGCCCTGGACGCCCAGTTCAACTTCAACCTCTTCCATCCGGCGCGCGAGGTCTTCCTGGACTCCACCCGCTCCTTCGAGGAATTGGCGCGGATCCTCGAGCTGAACCTGGCCAACTACGGGGCCAACAGTTTGATGGGCAATCTGATGGACAGCCACGACAAGGCACGCTGGCCCAGCCTGGCGGAGGGCGACCTGCCCCTCTCCGGCGCCAACGGCCAGGAGATCGGCTGGACGAAGCCGCCCGAGAATGACGATCCGCGCACCTACGACAAGACTCGCCTCTTCCTCACCTGGCTGCTGGGGCTGCCCGGCGTGCCCTTCCTCTACTACGGCGACGAGATCGCCCTGGCCGGGGCGGAGGATCCGGACAACCGGCGGATGATGCGCTTCGGCGCGCAGCTGAGCGAGCTCGAGCGCCGCCAGCTGGAGCTCACGGCCGAGCTGGTGCGCGTGCGCCGGACGCGGCCCGAGCTGCGGCGCGGCGATCTGGAGATCGTCCACGCCGGGCACGACGTGCTGGTCTTCCTGCGCAGCGCGGAGGACGAGCAGGGCCGGCCCAGCCGCAGCCTGGTGGCCCTGAACAAGAGCGGCCGGCCGCAGCGGGCGGAGCTCCGGCTGCCCCTGGGATTGGGCTCGCGCACGCTGGAACTGAAGCCCTGGGAGGGCCGGATCCTGCCGCTGTAGCCGCGCGGCCCGACCCGCGACCGCGACCCGCAGGCCCGGCCCCGGCTGTTCAAGCCGCCGCCAGAACTGTTCAAATCCCAGCAGTCCGTCCACCCGGTGGATTGACGGACAAGGGTTTGCCGAACTGGCACCCCCTTTGCGCCTCAGGCGGACGGCAACATCAAACTCAATCACCATCACTCTTGAGGTCACCATGAAGCTTGGCATCCTCTTGCCTGCGGCCCTGCTGGGCGCCGTCCTGACGGCCGCCCCGGCCCGCGCGGCCTACGATTTCCCCGGCGCCGTCCGGCCCGCCCACCTGCCGGTGGGGCACTACTACGGCTGGCTCAGCGACGCGCCCGACGTGCTGATCAGCGGCGCGGGCGACAACTGCGTGGTCTGGAAGGATCTGGACTTCAGCCTGGCCCAGTTGCAGGCCGCCGGCTCGGCCCTGCTCTCGCTGGGCTTCGACGACGGCGCCCAGGTCTGGATCAACGGCCAGAACCTCATGGACCTGTGGTGGGATGCCCACGGCGTGGGCTACTGGAACGCCCAGCTGGATCTGCGCCCCTACCTGAGCGTGGGCCGCAACCGGCTGGTGGTGCGCGTCTTCAACGCCTGCTACGCCGGTTCCGGCGAAGGCGGGCTGGACATGGAGCTGATGCTGGGCGGCGACGTGGTCTTCCCCAACGGCAGCACCTTCCCGCAAGACCCGCGCACGGCACTCTGGTATGACGGCGGCGACTGCGGCTGGGGCCCGCCCGCGGACGCCCGCGGCCTGGACTTCACCCAGCGCGACTACGGCTGGGTGGACGAGACGGTGGGCGCCGTGGACACGCCCCGCGCCTTCAGCCTGGCGCCGGCCTTCCCCAACCCCTTCAACCCGGCCACCACGCTGAGCTACACGCTGGCCGCGACGGGCGCCGCGCGCCTGGCGGTCTACGACCTGGCCGGCCGGCAGGTGGCCGTGCTGGCCGACGGCCTGCAGGCGGCAGGGACGCACCAGCTGAACTTCGACGCCGCGGGCCTGCCCGCCGGCCTCTACCTGGCGCGGCTGGAGGCCGACGGCCACAGCCAGACGCAGAAACTGCTGCTGGTGAAGTAAAACCCCCGCACATGCGAAATCAAACGAGGCGGGCCCGCGGGTCCGCCTCGTTCATGACCAGCCCGGCCTGAACCTCAGTGTCTCTGTGTCTCCGTGTCACCGTGGTGAGATCCCCCAGCAACCGCCACCCCGAGCCCGCCCCGGAAATCCAGGAAGCGCGCCCGGGGATCCCGGGCCAGCTCCTCCAGCAAGTGGAAGCCGCTGCCCACCTGCTCCGGGCGGTGGGCGTCGGACGCGCTGCTGAGCGGGATGCCGCGGGCCAGCACCTCTTCCAATAACCAGGGCGCAGGATAGAGGGTCCGGCCGCCCTTGCGCACCAGGCTGGTGTTGCACTCCACGGCCACGCCCGCCCGCGCCGCGCGGTCCAGGGCCCGGCAGGCCAGTGCGCGCTCGCCGGGCAGGGGCTCGCGCTCCACGCTGCGGTAGACGTCCGGGTGGCTCAACACCTGGAAGAAGCCGGACTCCGCCGCGTCGCCCCAGGCCTGCCAGTAGGCCGCCAGGATCGCCTGCTCGGCGCCCGCCGGCCGGCGGATGATGAACTCCCAGCCCGCCGGGGCCGGGACGAAGTGCACGCTGCCCAGGCAGAGGTCCCAGGGCGCGGCGTCGACCGCGGCGCGGATCCAGTCCTCGTAGCCGGCCAGCCAGTCCAGCTCCAGGCCCACGCCGATCTCCAGCCGGCCGCGCCAGGCCTCCGCCAGGGCGCGGATCTGGGCGTGATAGGGCAGCAGCTCGGCGCGGGTCATCCGGTGCACCAGGTCCATCTCGTCGTCCAGGGGTGCATGGTCGGTGAACACGATGCGCGTCAGACCGGCCGCCCGGGCGGCCTCGGCGTAGGCCTCGGGCTCGCCCTGGGCGTGCTTGCAGCGCGGCGTGTGCATGTGCAGGTCGGGAAGCATGCGGGTCAGGGCCTCTTGGGTGGGGGAGCCGGCGCCCGGCGTCCCGGCCGCGGTGGTTCCAGCTCCGCGCGCACCTCCGCGCGATCGGCGCCACTCAGGCGCGCCAGATCCAGCCGGGTGCGGGCGGCCTGGATGCCCAGATCCAACCGGCGGAGCCGGGCCTGGGAGAGCGCGCGCTCGGCGTCGATGAGTTGCTGGCTGGTGATCTGGCCGGCCTGGAAGCGCTCCTGGCTGATGCGCGCGTCCTGGCTCGCCAGCTCCAGCTGGCGCTCGAGCAGCGGGGCCTGCAGGCGCTGCTCCTCCAGTTCCAGCCCGAGGCGGTCCAGCGCCGATAGCAGACTCTCGCGCAGTTCGGCCAGCGACAGCTCGCCGCGCCGCAGGGCCAGCTCGGCCCGGCGCACGGCGCGCGTGCGCTCGCCGCCCGTGAACAGCGGCCAGTCCAGCACCAGGCTCAGGGAGCGGTCCAGGCCGGGCTCGTCCCCGCGCCAGCTCCACTCCGGCTGCTCCTCGTTCCAGCTCCAGTCCAGGTTCAGGTTGAGTTCGGGCAGCCGCTCCAGCCGCTTGCCGCGCAGCTCGCGCCGCAACTTGAGCTGCTCCAGCCGGCGGCGGGCCAGACCGGCGTTGCCCTCCTCCAGGACGCGCTCCAACTCCTCCCGGGCGGGCGGGGGCGGCCCGGCGGGCAAGGTCTCGTCCAGTTGGGGCAGCGGCGCGCTGCGCCCCAGCAGCCGGGCCAGGTCGCGCTCCTGCAGCGCGAGGGCCAGCGAGTCGGACTGGAAGGCCGCCTGATGCTGCAGGTCCTCCAGCTCCACCTTCAGGTAATCGCTCTCGGCGATCAAGCCGGCGGCGAAGCGGGCCTGGGCCCGCTCGCGGTTGGCGCGCGAGACCCGGCCGTCCTGGCGCGCCAGCTCCAGCCCCTGCTGGGCGCGCAGCACGTCCAGGAACTGTCCTGCGGCCCGGTGGCGGAAATCGGCCAGGGACTCCAGCGCCTCCAGCTCGGCCTGATCGGCCTCGCGCTCGCTCTCGCGCAGGTCGCCCCAGAGCGTGCGGCGCGGCAGCAGGTCCTGGCGCAGGCCGAAGCGGTAGGTGCGGCCGTATTCCTCGTCGAAACTGCCCGTTTCCGACGTGCGGTGCCAGGCGTCCGCGCCAGCCTCCAGGGTCGTGCCCAGCGGGGACTCGCCGCTCAGCAGCAGGGCTCCGCTGTCCCGGCGCTGCTGCCAGTCCACGCGCACCAGCCGCGCGCTGTCCCCCTGGCCGCTCCAGATCTCGTTGCGCGTGTCCAGGATGCTCGGGGCCACCAGCTGCAGACTCAGGCGCGGGGCCAGCCGCAGGCGGGTCTCCAGCCGGTCCAGCCGCGCCTCCTGCAGGGCCAGGCGGGCACGCTCCGCGTCCCGGTGGCTGGCCAGCGCCTCGGCCAGCGCCTGTTCCAGACCCAGGCGGGGGGTGGATTCAGCCTCCCCGGCGGCCCGGCCGGTCAGGCCGGCCAGCAGCAGGAGCAGGCCCAGCAGCAGGTGGATGGCGAGGGGTCTATTCATGGCGCAGGGCCTCGATGGGATTGAGCCGGGCCGCGCGGGCGGCGGGCATCAGGCCGAAGACCAGCCCGGTCACGGCGGAGACGCCGAAGGAGAGCAGCACGCTCCAGACCTGGACCACCGTGGCCCAGCCCGCCAGGCGCCCGATGCCCCAGGAGAGGGCCAGACCCAGCACCACGCCGGCCAGGCCGCCGCCCAGCGAGATCAGCACGGCCTCCACCAGGAACTGCAGCTTGACCTCCGAGGCCAGCGCGCCCAGGGCGCGTCTCACGCCGATCTCGCGCGTGCGCTCGAGCACGCTGGAGAGCAGGATGTTCATGATGCCGATGCCGCCCACCAGGAGCGATATGGAGGCGATGGCGCCCATCACCAGGTTGAACATGCGCTGGGTGGCCTGCTGCTGGCGGATCAGCTCCAGCGGCACCACCAGCCGCGTGTCCCGGGCGCCCAGGTGACGCCGGGTCAGCACGGCGCGCACGCGCTCCACGGCAGGCAGCACGGCGGCCGTGGAGGCCACGCGCACCACCAGCTCGTCCACGCCGCCCTCGCGGGCCTCCGGCGCGTGGCGGGCGACCAGCGTGGCAAAGGGCACCCAGGCCACCACGGCGTCCTCGCCCGCGTCCGCCGCCGCCGCGCCCGCCCCTGCCCCCGATGCGGCCCCGCCGGCCAGGCTGTCTTCCTCGGCGCTTTCCACCACGCCCACCACGCGGTACCACTGACCGCCCAGTTTCACCAATCGGCCCAGCGGGTCGTCCGAGGGCGAAAGCCGGCGCGCCGCCGCCGCGGCCAGCAGGCAGACCCGGCTGGCCAGCCGCTCGTCCACGGGAGTGAAGGAGCGGCCGCGCACGCGCAGCCCGGGAAAGAGTCCCAGGTAGTCGGCGGGCACGCCCCGGACCTTGCCGCGCAGGCGGCGCCGATCCAGCTGCAGGTTGAGTTCACGGGAGAGGGACGCGCTCAGGCGGGCCTCCGGCACCAGGGCCGCGATGGCCGCCGCGTCGCGCCGGTGCAGGCCGGGGGAGTTCAATTCGCGGTCCTCCTCGGGGACCTGCTTCTCCTCCAGGGCCTGCACGAGGATGTTCTCCGCGCCCAGCCGGCGCAGGCGCTCCAGGGCCTGGCGCCGGGCGCCTTCGCCGATGGCCAGCATGGAAATCACCGCCGCCACGCCGAAGACCATCCCCAGCATGGAGAGGGCCGTGCGCAGCTTGTGCGAGGCCAGCGAGCGCCGGCCCTCGCGCCAGGCCTCCAGCAGCACACGCAGTTCCGGCGTGCGCCGGGGCCGCTCCGTCGCCGCAGGGCTCACGGCCGGCCCTGTGGCGCCGCAGGCTTCTTGCCGCCCTTGGCTCGCGCGGCCTCGCGCACGGCCTCGGCGCCGGCGGGCTGCCCAAGCAGCACCTTCTGGCCCTCCGTCACACCACTGCGGATCAGCACGCGGTCGCCGTCGCCGGGACCGGGCTCCACGGCCTGGCGGCGCACGGCCTGGCCGTCGGGGACCAGCACGTGCCAGCCCTGGTCGTCCTGGTGCAGGGCCTCCACGGGCAGGTAGAGCGCGTCGTCCTCGTGGAAGCCGAACAGCGTCACCCGGGCGTTCATCCCGGGCTTGAGGATCGGATCGGTCTTGTCCAGCCGCACGCGCACGTCGAAGGCCTTGATCCCGCTCTCGTCGTCGCGTTCCCGGGCCAGCACGCCCATGTCCAGCACGCGGCCGCTGAAGCGCCGGTCCGGCCAGGCGTCCAGCACCACCTCGCAGGAGTCCTGGACGTGCAGGAGCCCCAGGTCCACCTCGTTGACGGACAGGTCCACCAGCATGGTGTCAAAGTCGGGCAGCTCCAGGATGGACGAGCCGCGCCAGGGGCTGTCGCCCACCTTGACCTTGCCCATCCGGTCGCCCTTCCAGATGGGCAGGTAGACCACCATGCCCCGCCGGGGCGCCTGGATCACCATCTGTGCCAGGGCCTCGCGCGCGCTGGCCAGTTCGGCCCGGGCCTGGTTCACCTTGAGCTCGAGGCTGCCCAGGCTCTCCTTGCCGATGGCCTCCTGGGCCCGGCTCTGGGCCACGGACTTCTCCAGCGAAAGGGTGGACTGGTGGAACTGCAGCTCGGCCTCCTGGCGGGCCACCTCGCTCTCCCAGCGCGTGCGGTCCGCCTGCAGGCGCGAGAGGCGCCAGGAAATGCTGTCGTAGGTCAGCGTGCTCTTCAGGCCGGCCATCTGCGCGGCGTGCTCGGCCTGGCCCTTGCGCAGCGCGGCCAGGGCAATGTCCAGCTCGGCCTCCTTGTCCTCCACCTGCTTGCGGGCCTCGGTGGGGTCGAAGCGCACCAGCGTGTCGCCGGGGGCCACGGACAGTCCCTCGTCCGCCAGCCAGAGGATCTGCAGGTTCATGCGCAGCGCGGGCACGTCCACGGTGGTGGAGTGCAGGGCCGAGATGCTGCCCGCCTCCACCAGCCGCACGTCGAAGGGACCGCGCTGCACGGCCACGGTGGATGGGCCGCCCTGCTCGCAGGCCAGGGCCAGCAGCAGGCCGGACAGCAGCAGGCTGAAGCCCGCCAGGCGCGCGCCGCCGGATGACCAGGCAGCTCTCACGCGCCGGCCATGGCGTCGGGAAGCAGGTGATAGAACCAGGCCGCGGCGCGCATGCCGCCGAAGATGTTCTCCAGGCTCAGGTTCTCGTTGGGGCTGTGGCAGCGGCTGTCCGGCAGGCCGAAACCCATCAGCACGGTCTTGACCCCCAGCACCTCGTCGAAGGCGGCCACGATGGGAATGGAGCCGCCCTCGCGCTGGTAGACCGGCGGCACGCCGAAGCCCTGCTCCAGCGCCGCCATGCCCGTCTTCACCACCGGATGGTCGATGGGCGTCAGGGCCGGCTTGCCCGAGTGGTGACGGGTCACGGTCAGCGTCACACCGGCGGGCAGCAGGCGCCGCCAGTGGGCCTCCACCAGATCCGCGATCTCCCCCGGCGTCTGGTCGGGCACCAGGCGGAAGCTCACCTTGGCTCCGGCCCGGGCGGGCAGCACGGTCTTGGCGCCCGTGCCCGTGAAGCCGCCGCTGAAGCCGTTGACGTCGCAGGTGGGCCGCGCCCAGAGGTGCTCGAGCACGGTGTAGCCGGCCTCGGGGCTGAGGGCGTCCACGCTCAGCGAGGCCATCAGGCCGGGCACGTCGAAGTTCAGCGCGGCGAAGGCCTGGCGCTCCACGTCCGTCAGGGGCAGCACCTGGTCGTAGAAGCCGGCCACCGCCACCCGGCCCTGCCCGTCCTTGAGCGAGGCCAGCAGCATGGCCAGCGTGTTCAGCGGATTGACCACCGGGCCGCCGAAACTGCCGCTGTGCAGGTCGTGGCTGGGGCCCGTGACCTCCAGCTCCAGGTAGCAGAGTCCCTTCAATCCATAGGTGATGCTGGGCCGTCCCGCGGCAAACATGGCCGTGTCGCTGACCACGGCGCAGTCGCAGGCCAGCAGTTCCTTGTGGCTGCGCAGGAAGGCGTCCAGGTTGGGGCTGCCGATCTCCTCCTCGCCCTCGAAGAGCAGGACCACGTTGACCGGCAGGCGGCCGTGCTCGGCCAGCAGGGCCTCCAGGGCCTTCATGTGGCAGAAGATCTGGCCCTTGTCGTCGGCCACGCCCCGGGCGTAGAGCCGGCCGTCGCGCAGGGCGGGTTCGAAGGGCGGCGTGGTCCAGAGGTCCAGCGGATCCACGGGCTGCACGTCGTAGTGCCCGTAGAGCAGGACCGTGGGCGCCCCCGGGGTCCCGCGCCACTCGGCCGTGACGATGGGATGGCCCGCGGTCTCGTGCAGCGTGGTGTGCGCGAAGCCCTGCGCCTGCAGCCGCCCCAGCAGGTATTCGGCGCAGGCCCGCACCTGGGTCGCGCACTCTGGATCCGTTGAAATGGAGGGATAGCGCAGGAAGGTCTCCAGTTCCCGCATCTGCTTGTCCTGCTCCGCCGCCAGCCGCTTGATCACCGCTTCCATGCCGCTCCCCCGTTGTCCTATTTTGCTCCGGACTGCAGTCCCGTGACCGCGGGCCAAGGTATCACAATCGAGGAAGGCCCCAGATGAAGCAGTGGAACGGACTGGCCACCCCCGCCGGCACCCGGCGCTGGTGCGGCACACGCCTGCCGGCGCAGGCCTGGAGCACCCAGGCGGGCTTGAGCGTCGCGGGCCTCGGCTGGGGCACGCTGCCCGGCGAACTGAAGAACATCGTGGACTCCAAGATCGAGCGCGCCCTGGTCCAGGTGCTGGCGGGCGGGCTCAACGTGCTGGACACCAGCCCGGCCTACCGCCACCGGCGCAGCCAGGCGGCCGTGGGACAGGCCCTGGGCCGGGAGCTGGCGCGGGGCGCCCTGGCCCGCGAAGAGCTGGTGGTCTCCACCCACGCGGGCTGGCTGTCCTTCAACCGCCAAGAGGAGGATCCGGCCACGGTGCTGGCCCGGGACGTGACGGCCGCCACGGGGCTCGGCGCGGCGGACTTCGTGGGCGGGGTCTGGAGCCTGCGGCCCGCCTGGTTGCGCCACCAGCTGGAGTTGTCCACGCGGCTGTGCGGGCTGGAGTCCTTCGACCTGCTCTTCCTGGACGCGCCGGAGACCGGGCTCAAGGTCTGGCCGCGCGAGCGCTGGCGCACGGAGCTGCGCGAGGCCTTCGTGGCCTGCGAGGAGTTGGTGGCCGAAGGCCGCTTGGGCGGCTACGGCGTGGCCAGCCTGGAGGGCTTCCGCTGCGACGCCCAGGGTCGGGCGCGCCTGGAAGCGGACGAACTGCTGCAGCTGGCCCGCGAGGCCGCCGGCGGCGAACCGGCCCTGCGCGCCCTGCAGCTGCCCTACAGCCTGGCCGCCTTGGACGTGCTCAACCTGACGGTGGCCGGACAGCCCTGGCTGGAGTACGCGGCGGCCCAGGGGCTGTGGGTGCAGACTGTGCTGGGGCTGGGCCAGGGCCAGCTGGCCCAGGGCCTGCCCGGCTACCTGCGCGAGCTGATGCCCGGCCTGAGCAGCGCGCAGGCGGCGCTGCAGGTGGTCCGCTCCACGCCGGGCGTGGGCACCGTCTTGGTGGGCATGAAGACCCGCGAGCACGTCGCGGAGAACCTGGCCCTGCTGGGCGATCCTCCTCTCTCTCAAGCAGATTGGCAACGCCTGTTCCAGGCGGGCGAGTAGGCGCGAGCCCGCTGGCGCAGCGGCTCTCCAGCCATTCCCCCCTGTTGACAGGCTCTCAGTCTTAACCTATTTTTAACCCAAGTCCGGCTGTGACACAGCCAGACCCGACTCGAAACGACACCGAGGTCAAGTCCCAGGACGACATGGAATCTGCCCCGCACGCCGGGCTGACCCACTTGTTCACCAGACCCAGTCGGCCGGAAGACTCTCTTCCGCGGGCCGGCGGGGTCTTTCTGCTCTCAGACGACTCGCACACAACTTCCCAAACCACTTGGAGGCTCTCATGAAGAAGGCACTGCTCTTCTCCGTCATGGCACTGGCTCTCACGGCCCAGGCAGCGGACGTGAAGTTCGACGGCCAGGTCCGCTACCGGATGGACAACACCAACGGCACCTTCAACAGCGACGTGGACAGCTACAACGTCAGCAAGCTGCGCACGCGGCTGGCGGCCAGCGTGTCACCCCAGGACGGCTTGAACATCTACATCCAGGCCCAGGACAGCCGCACCATCGGCGACCCGGCCACGGGCGTCAGCGCCAGCACGGCGGACGACGAGGGTCTGGGCGTGCACCAGGCCTACTTCACCTGGAACTGCCAGGCTCTGAGCGGGCTGACCATCCTGGCCGGCCGCTTCGAGTATTCCAAGGCCGATGAGCGCTTCTTCGGCAAGAGCGACTGGAACAACGTGGGTTTGGCGCATGAAGGCTGGGCCCTGTTCTATCAGACCCCCATCGGCGTGGTGGACGTGTTCGGCGTGAAGGCGGCGGAGAACATGGCGTCCAAGCAGGACGTCACCAACTTCGGCATCTACTTCAACAACATCCTCGACAAGCGCATCGACCTGATCTTCAACAACCTGAACTTCGGCGAGGTGGACACGGACGCCGATGGCGAGCTGGACGCCAAGAACAGCTTCAACACCATCGCCCTGCACTACGACAACGTCTACATGGACAAGCTCGGCGTGAACTTCAATTTCGCCACCCAGATGGGCGCGGACGAAGTGGCCGACGTGGACTACACGGGCATGATGTACGGCCTGGACGTGAACTACGACCTGGGTCTGGGCTTCCTCAACAAGGTGGGCTTCGGCTACGAGTCCACCAGCGCCGACGACCCCGACACGGGTGACTACGGCTGGCAGGAGCTGTTCGCCACCGGGCACAAGTTCTGGGGCCTCCAGGACCTCGTGACGCCGGGCGCCGCGGGTCTCAACGACATCCAGCTGAACTTCGCCGGCGACCTGCCCCTGGGTATCGGCTACAAGCTGGACTACCACATGTTCAGCTACATCGAGGACACGGGCTTCGAGGGCAACACGGACCTGGGCAGCGAACTGGACCTGAGCCTGATGAAGAAGATGGACAACTTCGGCGTCAACCTGGGCTACAGCATGTTCACGCCCACGGACAACATTGCCCCGGCTGGCGATCCCCAGAGCGCGATGTACCTGCAGTTCACCGCGGGCTTCTAGTCCTTCGGACATCCGCAGCACACGACGGGCCCCGCGCGGGGCCCGTTTTCCGTTCCGGCCGGCCACGTGTGACACGGACCGGCAAGCGGAAGGGGTCCGCGGGGACCCCTTCCTGTGAGACAAGCTTGCAGAGGGAGCGGGGCCTAGAGACCCATTCCCAGCACCAGGCTGAAGGTGAACCCGCCAACGGCCACGTCCGTGCCGCTGAAGTCCGCCGTGGCGCTCGAATAGCGCAGGTCCAGCCCGACGTTGAACTTCTCGTTGATCGGATACTGGGCGCCGCCGTTGGCGAAGAAGCCCAGGGCACCGGCGTTGTCGTCGAAGGAGTTGATCTCAACCTTGCCGCTGATGAAGGCGAGGCCGGCCCCGACGTAGGGCTTGATCTTCTCCATCTCGAAGAACTTGCGCACGCCCACGCCGATCTCCATGGTGCTGCCCTTGAGATCGCCATCGGAGCCGCTGGACATCAGCAGATCGGCGGCCAGGTTCACGGGCCAGCCCATGTCCTTGTCGAAATGCAGGCCGTAGAGCAGCTGGGAGGAGATGTCCAGCGAACCCATTTCCCAATCGTCCGTGCTCAGCCCCTTCTGGCCAAGCTGGAACCCCAGATTCATGCCTTCCGCGTGGGCCATGCCGGCCATCAGGCACAACACGCTCAAACCGATGATGCTACGCTTCATGGTGCCTCCTTGTGAGCGATGGACGCCGATTGTCAGCGTCTCAACAACCTCAAGGTAGACAAGCCCGGCTCTCGCGTCAATGGGTGCCTCCGGATGAATGAACCATCAGCCGAACCCCCGCGCCCCGCGCCGCCGCCGCCCGTCCACCCAAGCAAAAGGGCCCGGCGGGCCCTTTTGAAGAGGAGTTGGCGCGGAGGCTACCAGGCGAATCCCAGCACCACGTTGAACGAGGTCCCGCCGCAGGCCACCTTGTAGTCATCGAAGTTATCGTCGTCGGGCTTCATGGTGGGCTTGGCCGAGCTGTTGCGCAGGTCAAGGCCCAGCACCACGGGTCCCAGCGGCACCAGCACGCCGGCGTCGAAGGCGAAGCCGATGGTGCTGCCCGTCCAGCTATACTTGTCGGAGCCGTCGTCCAGCTCTTGGCTGGCGCCCATCAGCCCCAGCCCGGCGCCCACGTAGGGCAGCAGCTTGCCGCCGGCCACGGGGATGGTGTAGCGCAGCCCGGCGGTGAGTTCATAGGTGACGGCGGTGACGTCGAATTCGTAATCGAACCAGCCGTCCGAGACCACGATGGTGCCGCTCTTGGCGCTGGCCAGGAAATCCAGCGCCAGACTGACAGGCAGCCCGCCCAGGGGCGTGTCGAAGTGCACGCCGAACTGACCCTGTTTCTCCACGGGCTCCCAGTCACTCTTCTTGAGGGACTTGCTGCCGAACTGGACGGCCAGGGTGCGCTTCGGCTCGCCGGGCGCGGCGGTCGGCTGGGCCTTGAGCTTGGCCGGGGCCGGTTCCGGCTTCTTCTCGGCCGGCACGACCGGGCTGGCCTTGACCGGCTCAGCGGGCGCGGCGGGCTGGGTCTGAGCCGGCTGGGCCTGAACCGGCTGGGCCTGAGCCGCCGCCGCGGGCGGGACGGCGGGCTGCGCGGCCTGCAGGCGCTTCTGCTCAGCCTCGATGGCCTTCATCATCTGGGTGTCGTCCAGCTTGATTGAGACCTTGTAGTAGATGGTGCGGCCATCGACACGCTGCTCCAGGACCTTCTTCTGCTTGACCAGCGCCGCGGCCAGCGTGCTCACCAGATCGTCCTTGAGCTGGTAGTTCTCGATGTTGGTCGTGCTGGAGACGAAGACCGCGCACTGCTCGATGGCCGCCCGGATGGCCAGGTTCTCGCAGCGCTGCTTGGCGCTCATGATGCTCTCGGCGTCGCCGTAGGTGTATTCGTACTCGCCCGTGCTCTCGCACATCTCCGCCAGCGCGGGGCGCGCCGCGGCCGCCGTCAACAAGGCGAGGACCAACCAGGCCGTGGGTTTCATGCGTACTCCAGTCAGTTGCTCGGTTCAGGTCAATCTTCCGTGTGTGACAAGCCGGCCGGAGCGCCCCCCAGTGGAATCACGCCCCGGGCCGGAAACAAGTTCACGAATTCCGGCTGTTCGCGCACCCCGCCCGGTGCAGGATCCGCAGCGGCCGGCGGCGGGAAATCAGGGTGCCCGCTCTCAGAGCGCCCGCTCCAGATAGACCACCCCCGGCAGGGGATTGGCGTAGTAGGCCGGCACCGGCCGGAAGCCCAGTTGCTGGTAGAGGGTCAGCGCCGCGGCCAGCCGATCCAGCGTGTCCAGCCGCATGCGCGCGTAGCCCTGGCCGCGCGCCCGCTCCAGCAGGTCGTCGCAGAGCCGCCGGCCCAGCCCCAGGCCGCGCGCGGAGGGCCGGACATAGAGGCGCTTCATCTCGCAGATCCCCGCTCCCAGGTCCTTGAAGGCCCCGCAGCCCACGGGGTCGCCGTCCACCCGGGCCAGCAGGACCAGGCCGGCGGGCCGGGCGTAGACGCCGGGCAGGGCGGCCAGCTCGGCCTCGAAACCCTGGAAGCAGAGGTCTGCCTCCAGCCCGCGCTCGTACTCGCGGAACAGGCCGCGCACCGTCTCCAACTCGGCCGGGAACTCGGCGGGTGCGATGGTGATCATGGTCGTCTCCAACTGCGCTGTGGGATCCCCCGGTCAAGCCGGGGGATGACGGTCCTGGTCATTCCTCGAGCTTGCGATAGAGGCTGGAAAGGCTGATCTCCAGCCGCTGGGCGGCCAGGTTCTTGTCGCCGCCGGCCAGTTCCACCTGGCGCTGGATGTGCCGGCGCTCGAAGACGTGGACGGCCTCCTTCAAGGCCTCGGGCAGGCCCTCCTCCTCGCTGCGCGCCACCAGCTGGCTGCTCAGGTGCTCGGGCAGGAGGATCTCGCCGTCGCAGAAGATCATCGCGCGCTCCACGGCGTTCTCCAGCTCGCGCACGTTGCCGCGCCAGCGGTGCCGGCGGAAGAGCCGCAGCACTTCGGGGCTGGCCGCGCGCACGGGCTTTTTCATCTCGCGCGCGTGCTTCTGGATGAAGTGCTCCACCAGGGGTGGGATGTCCTCCTCGCGCTCGGCCAGCGCCGGCAGGCGGATCTCCACCACGTTGAGCCGGTAGTAGAGGTCCTGGCGGAACAGCCCGGCCTCCACCATCTCCTCCAGGTTGCGGTTGGTGGCGGCGATCAGGCGCAGGTCCACGGGCTGGGGGTCCACCGAGCCCACGGGCTGGACTTCGCGCTCCTCGATGGCGCGCAGCAGTTTGGCCTGCAGGTGCAGGGGCACTTCGCTGATCTCGTCCAGGAAGAGCGTGCCGCCCCCGGCGGCGGTCATCAGCCCCTCCTTGTTGCGGATGGCCCCGGTGAACGAGCCTTTGCGGTGCCCGAAGAGCTCGGACTCCAGCAGGGTCTCGGGCACGGCCGCCAGGTTGATGGCCACGAAGCGCCCCTCGCAGCGCGGGCTGCGGCTGTGGATGGCCCGGGCCACCAGCTCCTTGCCCGTCCCGCTGGGTCCCAGCACCAGCACGGTGCCGTCGGAGGCGGCCACCGTGTCGATGGTGCGCAGCACCTCCTGCATCTGCGGGCTGCGGGCCACGATGTCGCGCGAGGGCTCGCGCAGGTGGAGCTGGCGCTTGAGAAGCTGGTTCTCGCGCTGCATGTCGCGCAGTTCGGCCAGCCGCAGGACGCGCAGGGCCAGCTCCTCGTATTCGACGGGCTTGAGCAGGTAGTCCACGGCGCCGCGGCGCAGGGCCTCCACGGCGTTCTCCACGCTGGCGTAGGCCGTCAGCATGATCACCAAGGTGCCCGGGTGGTCGGACTGCACGCGGTCCAGCAGCTCCAGGCCGTCCATGCCCGCCATGCGCAGGTCGGTGAGCACCAGATCGGCCTCCTCCTCATCCAGCTGGGCCAGCGCCCGGCGGCCGTCCTCCGCCGCCCGCACCCGGTGCCCGCGCTCGCGCAGGAAGGCCCGCAGGTCCTCGCGCAGGATCGGCTCGTCCTCAACGACCAGGATGTTCAGCTTCATTGGGAATCCTTATGCGCACCGTGACCCGGGTGCCCTGACCCGGTCGGCTCTCCAGTTGCAGGTCGCCGGCCAGGGATTCGAGGATGCCCTGGCAGATCCAGAGCCCCAGTCCCGTGCCCCGGCCGGGCTCCTTGGTGGTGAAGAAGGGATCGAGGACGCGCGCCAGGTCGGCGGCCGGGATGCCGCAGCCGTTGTCCTCCACCGTGAACACGGCGAAGTCGCCGGCCCGGCCGCTGTGCACGCGCACGGAGCGCCAGCTACCGCCCTCCGTGGCGTCGATGGCGTTGTGGAACAGGTTGAGGAAGACCTGCTGCACCTGGTGGGCCGTCACGGGCACGGCGGGCAGCCGGTCGTCCAGCTCCAGGGTCAGGTCCACGCCCCGGGCCCGGGGCTCGAAGCGCATCAGGCGGGCCGTGCCGCGCACCAGTTCGTTCAGGTCCGTGGGGCGCCGGCGCTCGGTGGAGGGCCGCGAGTATTCCACCAACTGGCGGATGATCGCGTTGATCCTCCCCACCTGCTCCTTGACCAGCAGCAGGCGCTCGCGGGCCGTCTCGTCCTCCGTGCGCAAGAGCAGGGTCTGGACGATGCTCGAGATGCCCGCCAGCGGGTTGCCCACCTCGTGGGCGATGCCCGCGGCCATCTTGCCCAGCTGGGAGAGGCGCTCGCTGTGCTCGAGGACCGCCCGCAACCGCTCGGTCTCGCCGGACTCGCCGTCGGGCCCGCGGGTGGCCAGCAGCAGGCAGGCCACCGCGCACAGCAGCTCCGGATCCGGCGCCAGTGGTGGTTCGCTCCAGCCCACCTGCAGGACGTGCTCGGGATCGGGGCCGGACTCCAGCGGCAGTAGCAGCCACTCGCGCCCCCCCTGGGAGCGTCCGTGGACCTGGCCGTCCGCACACTCCAACGGCGCCTCCGTCCCCGGCGGCGGCTCCGGCAGCGCGGGCAGGGGCTGCCAGCCGGCCTCGCCGCGGCACCAGAACCAGCCGACCTCGGCGCCGCACAATTCCAGCAGCGCCTCCAGACCCTCCCGCAGGGTGAAACAGCCGCCGCCGGCGCCGCAGAGCGTCAGCAGGAAGCTGCGCAGCCGCGCTTCGGAGGGGGCGGGGATCGGGGTCCGTGGGTCCACTCGGGGGCTCCGGCTTGCACGTTGGGACGGGGTCGCCCGCCAATGTACAACAGCGGCGGAGCGGGCCCGCCACCGCCGACGGGACCCCGTCAACGAGACAATTGCTTGACAAGATGGGACGCCGCTCCTCCTAGCTTCTCCCATCCTCAGAAAGGGATCTCATGAAACACTTGTCCTTCGTGGCACGGCACCTCTGGCCGGCCCTGCTTCTGTTGTGGCTCGCGGCGACTCCGGCCCCGGCCCCGGCCGCGGACCTCTCCAGCGACTCCTTCGCCCGGCTGGTGGTGCTGGAAGGCGGCCGCCACAAACCGATGGACTCCTACGCCTGGGAGAGCATCCGCAGCATCTACGGCAAATCCCACGTGAAGGATGCCGACGGCAAGCGCTGGAACTCCATCGACCTGGTGCTGGACATCGCCGCACGGCCCGAGCACTGGCGCACGCAGAAACTGGTGCGCATCGACTTCTTCGGGCTGAAGGAGAAGCTGGGCTTCCAGAAGGGCGACAAGTACTTCAGCTTCGACGAGATCGTCAGCAACCAGGCCCTGGGGCCGCTCATCGACGAGGCCCGCCGCCTGAACGGCGACGCCTCCACCTCCACCAAGCTCTCCACCGAGACCCAGGACCTCTACAACCGCCTGGTGGTGCTGGACGAGCTGCTCTCCGGCGCGGGCTTCCGCTTCATCCCCGATCCCCGCGACCGCCAGGCCCCCTGGTTGAACCCGATGGAGACCGGCCCCGACCCGGCCCAGAACTGGCAGCGCCTGCTGGCTGGCTGGTCCGCCGGGGACGCCTTCAACTTCAGCGAGGGTCTGACCCAGCTGCAGTCGGTGGTGAAGCAGACGGCGGGGCCGGACTATCCCAGCGAGACAGCCATCAGCCGGGAGATCCGCTACAACCGCCTCCAGCCCTTCCACAAGGCCTGGAACCTCTACATGCTGCTGGCCCTGACCACGCTGCTGGCGGCCTCGCTCAGCAGCTTCCAGGTCAAGGACACGCTCAAGCGCGGACTGGGCTGGCTGAACACGGGCCTGCTGCTGGTGGCCCTGGCCTTCCACACCACGGGCCTCTACTACATCACGATCCTGACGGGCCGCGCGCCCATCTCGAACCTCTTCGAGTCGATGGTCTTCATCATCTGGGCCATGATCCTGCTGGCGACCATCTTCCACTTCATCAGCAAGCGCGAGAACTACCTGGCCATGACGGCCGGCGTGCTGGGCACGGTGGCCATGGCCTACGCGCTGGATTCCACCATCGACATCAGCATCAACCCGCTGGTGCCCGTGCTCAAGAGCTACTGGCTGAACATCCACGTCACGGTGATCACCTTCAGCTACGGCGCCTTCGCCGTGGCCGCCGGACTGGGGCACGCCTACCTCTGGAAGTTCCGTTCCAACCCGCGGGATGTCCAGACCCTCAACAAGATCGACAAGCTCTCCTACCGCGTGCTGGGCGTGGGCGTGGTGACCCTCACCGCGGGCATCATCCTGGGCGCCGTCTGGGCCAACGAGAGCTGGGGTCGCTACTGGGGCTGGGATCCCAAGGAGACCTGGAGCCTGATCACCCTGCTCTTCTACGTGGCCCTGATCCACGGCCGGATGAACGGCTGGATCAACAAACGCAACACGGCGGTGGTGAACATCGCGGGTCTGGTGGTGGTGTTGATGACCTACTTCGGCGTCAACTATTACCTGACCGGCCTGCACAGCTACGCCACGGGCAATCCGGAGCCCATTCCCCTGAAGCTGCTGGTCTATCTGGCGCTGGAAGTGCTCTTCGTGATCTGGTGCGTGCTGGGCGGCCGCAGCAAGGAGAAGCACGACAGTCGGCCGGCCCAGGCGTAGCAGCCAGCCGGGGGCTCAATTCCTACCTTGTGACATGAGTGGATGCAATCCCCAAGCGGCGGGCCTCCCCACGGAGCCCGCCGCCTTGTTGCTGGACCTGGGCGGCGTGCTGGTGGGATTGGAGCCGGAGCGCTTCCTGGCCCACTGGTCCCGGCTGGGCGTGCCCGCCGCACGCGTGGAGCGCTTCCTGGCAGGGTCCTGCAACAGCGACTGGAATCTGGGCCGGATCCCCGTCGAGGACTTCCCGCGCCTGCTGCGCCGGGAGCTGCAGGTGATCGGCTGGCCGGCGGAGCGCTTGCGCGAGGCCTGGAACTCGCTGATCGGCGACCCCCTGCCGGAGCTGGTGGAGCTGGCCCGGGCGGCGGCCGCCGCGGAGCTGCGGGTGGGCCTGTTGTCCAACACGGATCCCTGGCACTGGGCCACGGCCTACTTCCGTTTGGGCTTCCGGGACTTCGACCCGCTGGGCCTGTCCTACGAACTGGCGGCCCTGAAGCCCGCGCCCGCCGCTTTCCGGCACTTTCTGGCGGCCGGGGACCCGGGCCTGCCGCGGCTGGAGCCCGCGCGGACCTTGTTCGTGGATGACCGCGAGGAAAACCTGCGCGCCGCGGCGGAACTGGGCTATCAGACCTGGCTCCATCCCAGTGGCCTCAACGACGCCTCCGCACTCCGTCAGCGCCTGGGGCTAGGCCAGCCGGAAGCGGGCATCGTCCTCGAGCTGTGATGGGCCCTTTGCTGGGCCCACGTCGCATGATTTTGAGATGCAGCGAAGGACATGGGTTGCTTGAGGTGAAGGCCGAAGGCCTGAACCAGAACCAGGTGGTGACGCCGTCAGGCGGAACCAACTACATGGTTGCAGGAAGGATGAGATCCGGCCAGCGGAAGGCCACCGCGAGGTGGCCTGACTCTGGCCGTTGAGAAGAGAGGCCCTTTCTTTGGGCGTCTTTCTTTGGGCCAACAAAGAAAGACGCGAAAACAAGGCGCCCCTTACAGCAGGAGAACAGGAGATCGTGATGCGACGCTATGTGATCCTGGGTGTCTTGGGGGCCTTGGCCCCCGCGGCCTTTGGGCTGCTGCCCGCCCTGCCGAACAACGCCTCCCTGCACCGGCTGGACAACGGGCTTGAGGTGCTGCTGCTGCAGATTCCCGACGCCCCGATGGTGGGCATGAACGTCCAGGTCAAGACGGGCAGCGCGCGGGAGAGCTTCCGCACCAGCGGCATGTCCCACATGCTCGAGCACCTGCTGTTCAACGGCACCACCCAGCTGGACCAGGCCGCCTTCTACGCCGCCACGGACCGCATCGGCGCCTACAACAACGCCAACACCAACCGCCACTTCACCAACTATATGATGCTCGTGCCCACGGCCGAATTGGCCACGGGCATGAACCTGCAGAGCCAGATGCTCTTCAGCAGCACCCTGCCGCCCGAGAAGTTCCAGAAGGAGCGGGGCATCGTGCTGGAGGAGCTGGCTCAGGACGCCGATTCGCCCGAGGGCCGCGACGAAGCCCTCTGGGAGGACTTCCTCTTCGCGGGCAGCTGCTTCGCCCTGCCCACGCTGGGCACGCCCGCCACCATCCGGCACCTGGAGCGCGACCGGGTCTGGGACTACTACCGCTCCTGGTATGTGCCCAACAACATGCTGCTCTCCGTGGTGGGCGGCTTCGATCCCGCCACCGTGCTGGACGAGGTGGAACGCTGGTACGGGCAGGCCGCCCCGGGCGAACTCCCCGTCCAGGAGTTGAAGCCGTTGCAGTGGCAGCCGGGCGCCCTGCGCCTGCGCCACAGCGCACGCGCCACCCGCAGCCTGCGGCTGGCCTGGCCCGCCCCGGACCAGGGCGATCCCGACCAGCTGGCCGCCGGGCTGCTGGCCTGGGCCGCCGGCGACCCGCGGGACGGCGTGCTCTCGGCGCTGCTGTTCTCCGAGGGTCTGCCGCCGCTGGAGGGGCTCAGCCTGACCCACTACGACGACCTGGGCTTCGGGCGCTTCGAATTGAGCGCCGACTTGCCCGCCGGCCTGGACGCCGAAGAGGCCATCGCCGGCCTGACCCGCGCCCTGGTCCGCCTCAAGGACTATCCCTTCCCCGCGGAGACCATCGCCCTGCGCCTGCTGGACGAGCGGGCCAGCCTGGCCCAGCTGATGGAGAAGCCGCACTACTTCGGCCTGATGCAGGCCGCCTCCTTCGTCCAGCAGGGCTTCGAACCCGTGCTGACGCGGGGTGCGCGCCTGGCGGCGCTGAGCCCCGCGGATCTGCAGGCTTGCGCCGCGCGCTGGCTGGATGGGCGGCCGCCCATGGCCCTGGTGCTCGAGCCGGTTGGGGAACAGGGGACCGCCACGCAGAGCGTGGCGGACCGCCTCCGCCAACCCGCCGCCCTGGACACTCCCGCCCTGCTGCTGGAGGGCGGCCGGCCGGGCGAGATCTTCGCCCTGCAGGTGGTGGTGCGCGGCCGCGCCGTCTGGGAAGGGGAGTCCGCCGCCGGCGGGCTCAACCTGATCCACCGCCTGCTGCCGGAAGGCGCCGCGGGCCAGTCCGCCGCCGAGCTGTCGGCGCGCCTGCGCCGGGTGGGCGGCAAGCTCACTCTCGCGGACAATCCGGCCATTCCCTACGACGACCACTACACCAGCCCGTCCCACACCTTCCTGCGGCTGGAGTGCCTGGCCGAGCACTGGCAGTCCGCCTGCAGCCTGGCCGTGGATCTGCTGCTGAAGCCCGACTTCCCCGCCGAGGCCTTCGAGCGCGAACGCGCCGATTTGCTGGAGCGCCTGGACAATCAGGACGGCAGTGCCCGGGCGCGCAGCCGTCAGCTGCTGGACAGCCTGCTGCTGGCCGGCCTGCCCGCCGCCCTGCCGCCCGAGGGCCGGGCCGGAGCCGTGGCGGCCCTCACGCTGGAGGATCTGCGTCACCTGCACGCGCTGGCCTTCCGGCCCGAGAACCTGATCCTGGCCGTGGTGGGTCCGCCGCCCGCCGCCCACGTGGCCGAGTGCCTGACCGGCCTCTTGGCGCCCTTCTCCTCCGCGCCCGCGCCGGCGGACCTGGACTGGCTGCGAGCCCACAGCCCCTGGCTGGCGCCCGCGGCCGGCGAGCGGCCCCTGGTCCCCGGCCGCCGCGTGCCCGAACCCGTCCGCCAACCCGTGAGCTTGACGGAGACCCTGGGCGGCGAGATGAGCGCCCTGCGGCTGGGCACGCGCGTGGTGGTGGATCCCGCCGACCAGCCCGCCCTGCGCTTGCTCTTCGCCGTGCTCTCCGACCGCATCTCCTTCGACCTGCGCGAAGAGCGCGGCTGGGCCTACTCCATCGGCTGCTGGGCCGGCGGATCCGGCGAGCGCGCCACCCTGGAGGCCTACATGGGCACGCGGCCCGAGAATCTGGAACCGGCGCTCAAGGCCCTGCGCGAGTACCTCGCGGGCCAGGGCAAGCCCATCACCCAGACGGAGCTGGACAAGGTGCGGGGCGGGATGCTGGGTCGCGAACTGATGCGCGGCCTGGCCAGCATCAACCAGGCCTGGCAGCTGGCCACGGGCGAGCTGGCCGGCCAGGCCGACCAGGCACGCCAGGAGGAGGAGGCCCTGCGACGGGTCACGCCCGCCGATCTGGCCCGCCTCTCCCAGACCTACCTGCGGAACACTCCCTGGATCACGGTCCAGGTGCAATAGGAGGGATCGTCATGCCCGCTCTGCGTCGCCCGGCCGGATTCGTCCTGCCCCTGTTGGCCCTGGGCCTGTTCACGTCCTGCGGTGGCCGCTTCCTCTGCAAGATGCCCGACACCGCCGACAGCGTGCCCTTCCGCCTGTTGCACCACGCGCTGGCCCTGCGCCTGGAGCCGGCCAGCCATGAAGTCTGGCTGACGGATTCCCTGCGCTATTCCGGCACGCTGACCCGCTTCGAGCTGAACGCCGGACTAAGCCTGACCCGGCTCAGCGTGGGCGGCCACAAGGTTCCCCTCAAGCGGCTGGTGGTCAAACCCTCCGACGACGGCAAGCGCACGGTCTACCTGCTGGCCTGCCGTCTGCGCGAGCCCGGATTGATCGTCATCGAGGCCCGGGGCGCGCTCTGGCAGGATCCCGCCCAGGTCCGCTTCGGCCACGAAAACGTGGGCAACGAGCTGAGCGCCAGCGTGGGCGTCGAAGGAGCCTGGTTCGCGCCGGAATCCGCCCTGCTGCCCGTGACCGAATCCAGCGGGCTGGTGCCCCACCGCCTGCACGCCGACCTGCCCGCGGACTGGTCGCTGGTCACCGACGGACGGCTGGTGCGTGACGAAGTGGTGGCCGGCCGCCACCACATGAGCTGGGACGAAACCCTGCCCGGCGGCCCGCTCTCCATCGCTGCCGGACCCTACGACATCCGCCGGGAAGACGTGGACGGCGTGGAGGTTTCCAGCTGGTTCTTCCGCCGCGATCCCGCCGCCGGCCCCTTCGAGGGCATCTCCGGTCCCGTGGACGATCAACAGGTGCGGGACACCCTGCACCGCATGAGCGCCTACTATCTCAAGATGTATCACGAGCTGCTGGGCCCCTATCCCTACAGCAAGTTCGCCGTGGTGGAGAGCTTCTTCCCCTCGGGCTACGGCATGCCAGGCTGGACCCTGCTGGGCTCCCAGGTCATCCGCATGCCCTACATCCCCTACACCAGCCTGGGCCACGAGCTGCTGCACAATTATTGGGGCAACGGCGTCTACGTGGACGGGACGCGCGGCAACTGGTGCGAAGGCCTGACCGTCTACGACGCCGACTATCGCTACAAGCGGCTGGAGAGCCCGGAGGCCGGGCGCGACTACCGCAAGGGCGTGCTGAAGGACTACCGCAGCTACGTGGACTCCAGCGGCGACCTGCCCCTGCGCGAGTTCCAGAACCGCCACGACGGCGCCACCCGGGCCATCGGCTACGGCAAGTCCATGCTGGTGTATCACATGCTGGAAGGCCTGCTGGGTCGCGAGGCCTTCGACCGCGTGCGGCGCACCTTCTATCAGACGTGGACCGGTCGCGAGGCCTCCTGGGACGACTTCCTGGCGCTCTGCGAGAGCGAGGGCCAGCTGGATCTGGGCGCCTTCTCCAGCCAGTGGCTGGACCGCCCCGGCGCGCCGGCCCTGCGGCTGGAGGAGGTCGACTGGGAAGGCGGCCGCCTGCGCGGCCGGCTGCTCCAGGTGCAGACCGGACCGGCCTACCAGCTGGAAGTGCCCGTGCGGATCGAGTGCCACGACGGCAGCATCCTCACTGAGCGCGTGTTGATGGACGGCGCCGAACTGGAGCTGGACGTGGCCTGCCCGCAGCCGCGCCGCGTGCAGGTGGATCCGGACTACGACCTCTTCCGCCTGCTGGACGGACACGAGATGGAGCCTGTGATCAGCGTGGTGCTGGCCGAGGACTCGCCGCTGTTCACGGCCCCGCGCGCCTGGCTGGAAGACGGCGAGCGGCGAGCCGCGCTGGAGAGTTTCGCCCAGGCCCTGTGTGAAGTGGAGCAGCCGGAGTGGGTGGCCGCGGAGGATTTCCAGCCCGCCGTGCTGGCCACGCGCAGCGTGATCGCCCTCAATCTGCCCGCGCTGCCCGGTGGCCTGGAATTCCTGGACCTGAGGCTGTCAGCCGACCGCTGGGAGATCGCCGGCGAACAGGGCGCGCGCGCCGAGCGCAGTCTGGTGCTGGCCGCCAAATCCGCGCAGAACGACCGCAAGGGCGCCCTCCTGGTCTGGGTGCCCGGCCCGGAGGCCCTGCCCGCCCTGGCGCGCAAGGTGCCCCACTACGGCAAGTACAGCTACCTGGCCTTCGACCCGGCCGGCACCAACGTGCTGAAGGGCAATCTGACTCCCCGGGGCAACCCGCTGGAGCGCCGCTTCGGCAGCTGGTAAGGGACCGGGCGGCTCCCGGGAGGGACCGCATGCGCCGCATCCTGTTCGGACTCTGGCTGGGGGCTACGCTGCCCGCGGCCGCCACCACCATCCAAGAGATTCAGCAGACCGCGCTTCCCGGTCCCCAGGGCACCTGGCCCTCGCCCCTGGCGGGCCAGGCGGTCACCGTGGAGGGCGTGGTCTGCGCCACGGGCTATTACAGCACGCGCTGGTTCCTGGCGGATCCCGCGGGCGGCCCCTGGAGCGGCCTGCTGATCTGGAACCCGGCGGGCGCGCTGCAGCCCGGGGACTGGGTGCGCGTGAGCGGCACCGTGACCGAGTACTACGGCCACACTGAGCTCGCCCCCGTCAGCAGTGTGCAGGTGCTGGCCAGCGGCACGCCGCTGCCACCGGCCGCGCCCGTCACCTGCGCCGATCTGGCGGACGAGGCCTGGGAGGGCGTGCTGACGCGACTGGGACCCGTCAACGTGATCGCCGGCCAGGACACCTACGGCCAGTGGCGCGTCGCTGACGCCACGGGCAGCGTGGAGGTGGACGACGCCTTCTTCGACCTGGGCGCCGCGGGGCTGTCGGTGACGCCGGGCCAGACTTGGGAGAGCCTGACGGGCGTGGCCGACTTCCAGAACAGCGCCCGGGCCCTCAACCCGCGCACGCCGCTGGACCTGCTTTCCGGCCAGGGCGGAGTCACGGTGACCCTGGGCAGCATCCTGCTGCCGCTGGGGGAGGCGGGCGACTGCGCCCTCACCAGCTCCACCCTCTCCGCCGACTGGGGCCTGCTCTCCTTCGAGCTGGAACTGGCCTGGAATCCCGCGCTGGCGGCGCTGGAATCCGCCACGCTGGACGGCACGCTGGCAGCAGGTCGGAGCCTTGTATTGACCCAGATCGCACCTGGCCAAGCCACGCTGGAGACCGGCGCGGGCGCGCCCCTGGCCGGCACCGGCGAGCTGCTGCGTCTGCGCTTCCGCGGCCTGGCGGAAGGTGTCACGCCCCTGGAGCTGCCCGTCTTCACCTTCCGCAGCGACGCGGATCCCCAGCGATTGGCCGGCCAACTGCAGGTCCTGCGCGCCCCGGCCCGGGGCGACACGCTGACTCTGATCCAGCGCCCGTTGCCCACTCTGCCGGCCTTCCTCCTGCCCGGCGATAGCCTGGAAGTCTGGTGCGAGGCGGAGGCCGGCACCCAGGACTGGTGGCTGGGACTGGCCGCGGGCGAGCGCTGGCTGCCCGCCACAGCCCTCCAGGCCGACTGGGTGGCCGAGCGGCGCGGGTGGCGGTTGCGCGCGCAGTTGCCCGAGGCCGGCGAACGGCTCTGGGACCTGGTGGTGGGCGCCGCGGGCCTGCCCGCCGACACGGCGCGCCAGGCGGTGATGAGCCTGCCGGCCTGGGAGGAGTCCTTTTGCTTCGCCCAGGTGACGGACACGCACCTGCCCACCCACTTCTTCTACCCCAGCGAGGAATCGGCCACGGACTCCGGCTCCACGGAGGACTTCCGCGCGGTGCTGGATGACCTGAATCTGATCCATCCGGCCTTCGTGCTGCACACGGGGGATCTGGTCAACGAGGGCGAGCTGGAGGACCTGCTGCTGCGCCGGGTCTACAGCCGGGCCCAGGCCCTGCTGGGGGAATGCCAGGTGCCGCTCTTCCTGACGGCGGGCAACCACGACATCGGCGGCTGGCCCGCCACCCCGGAACCCGCGGGTACGGCCATGCGCACCTGGTGGCGCTTCTTCGGCTGGCGGCAACTGGACGATCCGCCGCCGGGTGCGCCCTGGCGCACCCAGAACACGGCCTTCGACTACGGCCCGCTCCACGTGGCCCTGCTCCAGGCTTGGGACAACTACGACTCGTGGCGGCCGGAGATCTACGGCGAGACCAGCTTCATCCAGGAGCAGCTGGAGTGGCTGCAGTCGGATCTGGCGGCCAGCCCGGCGCCGCACAAGGTCCTGGCCACGCACTTCGACTTCGCCGGCCAGATCCCCGCCGGCCACCAGGGCCTGGAGCTGATCCTGATGGGCCACATCCACTCCAACTCCGGCGAGGGCGGGGCGGCGCCCTGGCGCCTGACCACCGAGGCCTGCACGGACGGAGGCCGGGCCTACCGGATCATCGAGGTGGGGCCGGGGGGATTGACCCCACGCCCCACCCAGTTCGCCGGCGTCGCGGGCGAGCGGTTGCGGACCGAATGGAGTGCGCCCAATGACGGCACGGCGGATAGCTTGTGCGCCACGGTGGTCAACCAGCAGACGCTGGCCTTTCCCCGGGCCCGGCTGGTCTTCCGGCTGGCGCCCGGCCTGCGGGACGTGGACGTCCAGGGTGGACGGCTGTTGCGCATGGAAGCGGAATCCGGCGCCACGCGCGTGGACGTGGAGGTGGATCTGCCCGCCGCCGCCCAGACAACGGTCCAGGTACGCGGGACCCGGCGTCCCGCCGCACCCCAGGGACTGGAGATCGGCCTGTTGCCGGGCCGCATCCGCCTGAGCTGGCTGCCCGTTCCCGGCGCAGCGGGCTACCGTGTGGAGGGCCGCCGACTGCCCGACGGCGTCTGGAGCGACGTGAGCCTGGAAGGGAGCTTCCAGGACGCCAGTTGGGAGCGGTCGACTCTGTCCGGCTCGCGGCTCTTTCGCGTGCTGGCCTTAGCGCCGTGACGCTCTCATGTCCAGTCGGCCTCACAGCGGCGACAGATCCATCGTCCCAAGCCCCGTCGGGGTGAATCTGAGATCCGCCGCCGAGCGTTCCGGGTCCTCCACAACCGGAGGAACCAGCCATGGGACGACCCCTGCGCACCCACGAAGCAGACCTGATCCTGCACGTCACGGCCCACGCCATTCCTGATCGCCTGTGCTTTCCCGACGAGACAGCCCGCATCCTTTTTCTCCAGCACGCCCTCCAGCTCCAGGGCCACGAAGCCTGCCGCCTGCACGCCTACGCCATGATGGACAATCACCTGCACTTGCTGCTGGCGGGGACATCGGATGGAGCGATCTGCCGCTTCCTGCAGCAGGTGCTGGGGCGGCACGTGCAGCTGCTCAACCGAATGCAGGGCCGGCGCGGTCCCTGTTGGCACGGACGCTACTCCTTCATCCCCATCCTGGATGAGTCGCACCTGCTCAACAGCCACTTGTACATCGAGGCCAATCCGTGGCGGGCCAGGCTGGTGGAGCACCCGGCGGAATCAGGTTGGACGAGCTATGGATGCAAAGGGCTGGGGCGCGAGGAAGAGCTGCTCACTCCGCACGAAGTTCTGCGCCACCTGGGAGGAAGCACCGAGGATTGGCACAGCGCCTACGCCCGCCTGATGGACGAGTACATCCGCACGGCCGTCCGCTTCAAACCACCAATCCGCATCCCCGTGTGCGCCGATCCGCTGGCCGGCCTGCACGTTTGCATGGTCAAGGTCGAGTAAGCGCTCTGGCACCGGCCTGGCACTGACCTGGCACCGGCCTGGCACCGACCTGGCACCGGCCTGGCACCGGCCTGGCACCGGCCTGGCACCGACCTGGCACCGACCTGGCACCGGCCTGGCACCG